>SWCE01000636.1_pt1 | contig 197752 bp, 179 predicted proteins | sample 4690061 | NCBI WGS metagenome assembly SWCE01 (sample SAMN10267279, study PRJNA491770) | bioreactor metagenome | isolation source: DHS bioreactor inoculated with subseafloor sediment | place: Japan: off Shimokita Peninsula | collected 2012-10 | reverse complement strand
GTTCAAATCCTGCCCCCGCAACCAAACAAATAAAGCCCCTTCGTGGGACTTTTTTTGTTTGGTTAAGTGGGTCGAGGAAGCGAACATGACCGCGCCCCCGAAAGGAGGCCAAAGGCCAACGAACCGGGCCAGAAAACAATCAAATCCTGAACACGAAAACAAACAATAAAACCCGGCAAACCGACGGGTTTTTTGCGTTGGTGACCGCGGTCGAGGATTGGAACCTCACCAGGCGCCCAAAAGGAGCCCAAACGCAAACAAAGCGGGACAAAAATCCACCAAATCCTCCAACCCCTACCAAACAACAATGCCCCGAAAGGGGCTTTTTTTGTTTGCTCAAGTGGGTCCAGGAAGTGAACATTGACCTGCCCCCCGAAAGGACGCCATAACCCGACGAACCGCGCCAGAAAACAAGCAAATCCTGCCCAAAACCATACAAAAAACAACCCGACCGCGCGCCGTGGGGGGGGTTAAGTGCAACGGGGAAGCCAAAATGACAAGAAACACGAAAGCCGGAAAAAGCAGGAAACAGCCGGGCTGAAAACAACCCGACTTGAAAGGAGCGGGATGCGTTTGAAGGACAGGCGAAAGGCGGGATACCCATTTGATAACAGAATATTACACTTCCTGCACAATCGCTCCAGTGGTGCGTTCAGCTTCGAGTTCGCGGTGAACTTCGGCGACACTTTCCAGCTCCCCGACCTGCAGCCGGGGGATCCTCATGAAACCTCGGTCGAGCAGAGAACCGCGTCGAACCGGCAAATAGCCCATTCAGACTGGAGGAAATGCAAACCATGCGTCGAGATTGGACCTGCAGGAAATGGTGGCGGAGGACCGCTGCCGGCGATCCCCGCACCTACCGAACATACGCTACTGCCTCCGATTGTTCTCCTGGAACTTGACGGCTTGGAGATCCCCCCAACTGAAGAGATCCGCCTTTATGTTCAGGAGGCGGGGGATCGGAAATTCTAGCGAAGCGAGCCACCCCGGAGGAAATTGTGCCGGTGACTCCGTTTTCGTCTACCGAATTCCATTGAATGCCTGAGTTTCAGGCGACCGTCTCACTGGCAATTGGATTGACCAGCGTTCCAATTCCCTCGATCTCCACCTCGCACACATCGCCAGGGCGCATGTATAGCGGAGGTTTGCGGGAGGCGCCTACCCCGGACGGAGTTCCCGTTACAATCAGATCGCCTGGTTCGATCGTCATGCTTGCGCTGAGAATTGAAACAAGGTCGGCGACACCGAACACCATGTCGTCAATCCTGGCGTGTTGCACCACGTTGCCGTTAAGCCTGGTTTCGAGCGTCAGCCCGAGGCAGCCTTTGGGAAGTTCGTCCGCAGTAACGAAGGCCGGACCGAAACCGCCGGTAGCGTCAAAGTTCTTGCCGACAGTCCACTGGGGCGTCAAATGCTGATACTCCCTGACGGACCCATCGTTGAAGATCGAATACCCGGCGACATAATCGAGGGCATCCTGCTTGTCGATTTTGAAACCGGCCTTGCCGATGACAGCGACAAGCTCGCCTTCGAAATCGAGCGTATCGGACATGTCCGGACGGACGATCGCTGACTGATGGCCGATGAGGCTGCTTGTGAAGCGCGCGAAGACCGTAGGGTAATCCGGCTGCTCGTAACCCGATTCCGCCGAATGCGCGCGATAGTTAAGACCAACGCAGATAATTTTTCCGGAGGCGGCGAACGGCGGCAGATATTGGATCTCGCCTTCGATACGGTCGCCCTTCGACAAGGCGTCCGCCAGGCGCTTCAATCCGTCTGTTCCCTCGGCAATCGCCGTGTCCAGGCTGCCGGTGTAGCGAGGATCGGAAGCCGCAAAGCCGACCAGTTCGCCCTTGTCGTCCAAGGCAAGGCCTTCTTCCCCATTCAGCAAAAAACGTACGAACCTCACCTTGCGTCTCCTTATGTCTTTCGAAACTCGATGGCGGCATATTAGATCTAAAAATATATTTGTAAATACGAAATATATTTTATGACGCTTCGCCGGTTTTCAGTCGGATGATAATCCGCCGGACGGCCTATCCTCCGCTGCACTGACGAACCGATCGGCGCTTTGGAATTCCGTTCATCTAGGACGGCCGGGGGCGCGCAAAGGCCCGCCGCAGGCTGATTAGACGCCGCTCAAGGTCATTGCTGTCGAGAAGTCCGACAATGACCAGCACGAGGCCAATGGCGATGCTGTGAACATACGGCTCGACGTTCAGGGCCGAGAGGCCGGAACGCAGAAGGCAGAGGACCAGAACACCGCCTGCAATGCCCAACGGGTGGCCGCGTCCGCCGGACAGGGATACTCCGCCAATGATCGCGGCGGCTGCTGCCGGCACCAGAACATCCGCAAGCGCGGTAGGGGACGCGGTCGTCAGGCTGAAACTGAGCAGTCCGCCCGCAAGTGCCGCCACCGCCCCGGAAAATGTCATCACCAGTATGGTGATCGATTTCACCGGGACACCGGCGATAGCCGCAGCCTTTGGATCGCTTCCCGAGGCGATAATGTCCCGGCCCAGGCGGGTCTGCGACATCACAAGGCCAATGACCGCGAAGATGGCAACGGCCACAATCGCGCGAAACGAAAAGACATCGACAAGAGTGGCATCGACAAATTGAGCCACATCGGGACGCGGGTAACCCAATTCCCGGTTTCCGGTGATCACATAGGCGAGACCGTTCAGGATCAGCAGGCCGCCGAGCGTCACTCCGACAGAACTCAGGCGCAATGTCGTTATGATCGCGCCCTGAAGCGCTCCGAAAACGGCTCCAAATCCGACGGCGAGCGCGATCCCGAGTAGAGGATCTTCGACCCCGCAGAGCACGGCAATGCATCCCGCGAGGCCCAGCATGCCCGCAACCGAAAGATCGAAATGACGGATCGCCATCGTCATTCCCAGTGCCAGGGCGACCGGCCCCAGCACCGCGAATTGCTGCAGAATGCTGAACATCGTTCTTCCGCTGAAGATTGTCGGGCCGCCAACAATGCCAAGTGTCAATGCGATGAAGGCAAGAAGCAGATATGCCCGGACATTTCTGTTTTTCATAAGTCCGCTCATTTCAGATCTCCCGCGCGCCACTGCAGCATGATGACGAGAAGCACGACGACGCCGATGAGCAGTTGCTGAAGCTCGGTCGAAAACCCGCGCAGGATCAGAACCGCCTTGAAGATGGCAATCAGCATTGTTCCGATGAAGGTTCGCAGCACCGACCCGTGTCCGCCCTGGATGGCGGTTCCGCCCACCAGAACGGCACTGATTGCCTGGTATTCAAAACCCGTTCCGTGCTGAAGGTCGCCTGACCCGTAGCGGGAGGCCATCAGTACGGCGGTCACGGTGGTGAATAGCCCGGCAAGGGCATAGGCCCATGTGACGGTGCGCCATGGTTCCGTTCCCGCAGCCAGCGCCGCTCGCGGATTGCTGCCGACCAGGAAGACCCGGCGACCGAAGCGGGTAAACCGCAGGATCGCCTGTCCGACCAGGGCACAGGCGGCAAAGGCCACCAGCGGTCCCGGCACGACGCCGAAATTGGCGTTGAAGATATCGGCGTCGCTGGTCGTGATGTAGATGCCTCGTCCGCCTGTCAGCATGGTGAACACGCCAAGGATCAGTGCGAAGGCCGCCATGCTGACGATGATGGGATTGGCGCGGAAATAGCCGATGACAAGTCCCTGCGCCGCATTGATGCCGGCACCGAACAACAAGGCACCGGTGACGGCCGTCGCCGCGCCATAAGGCAGAAGCCATACGAAAACGACGGTCGTTGCGGAAAGGCTCGCGCCAAGACTGAACGACATGATGTTGCCGCTCATGGTGACAAATGTCATGCCCACGGCGACGCACCCGACCAAAGACGCTGTCGATAGCAGCGACCGGATGCTTGTCGGTGACAAAAAACCGGGGGTGGTTGCCGCGAAGACGGCAAGTGCCGCAACGACGCACCAGCGAAACAGGGAAGAAGGAGAAGGTCGGAGCCCGTTGAGATGGCTTGTCATTGTGCCGGAATCCGGTTGTAAGGCATTTTGCGCTTGCGTGTTGTTCGTCATGACATCACCGGGTGGGTTACGTCGGCCACGATCTGGGGCATGGTGACTTGCCCGGCGTGATACGTTTGAACGACTTTCCCCCTATAGAGGGTGACGATCCGGTCGCCGATGCCCAGAACCTCGGAAAAGTCGGTAGATGCGATGAGCAGCCCGTAGCCCTGGTCGCAGAAATCGCGCATGAGCTGATAGATTTCCGCCCGTGCGCCGACGTCTATGCCGCGGGTCGGTTCAATCATTACGATGACCCCGGGCTCGCCATGGTCTATGCAGCGGCCGAAAGCGAGCTTCTGCTGATTGCCGCCGCTCAAGGTGGACGCAATCGAAGCGAGGCGCCTCTGGTCAAACCTGATTTTTTTGGCCAGCCGGGCGGCTTCTTTCCTGAGCGCACCCGGCGACAGCACACCGGCAAGACCGCGGGCGTCCAGACGGGTTGCCACAAGATTGGCGGTGACGCTGAGACCGACGAAAATCCCTTCTTCCGCCCGGTCACCAGAAACGAAGCGGACCCCGAGTTTCTTTGCCTTTTCCGGAAAACCGGGCTGCAGGCGGCAGCCGTTGACCGAAATCTCTCCTTCGGCTTCCACAAGCATTCCGGCAACGGCGTGCACCACGTCTTCGGCCCCTGACCCGATCTGGCCGGTCAGGCAAACGATTTGGCCACGCGGCACATCCAGGTTCAGCTTTTCGACAGTCCCGGGGATATTCAGATCGGCGATCCGGAGTGCCGCCGCTTCATCGGACGCCGGCTTGTGCGTGGGGAACAGTTCCTCGAACGGTCTGCCGAGCATGGCTTCGATCAATGCCTTCCGGTCGAGATCGGAGACGTTTGCCGCCAGGACTTCCCGACCGTTGCGCATCACGGTGACGGTGTCACAGATCTCGAAAACCTCTGACAGCCGGTGGGTGATATAGAGGATCGCGTGACCTTCCCGTTTCAGTGCCTTCAAGGCCTGCATGACCCGCTCGATTTCGGAGTCGGAAAGTGTTGCGGTGGGTTCGTCGAGAATAAGTATCTGCGTGTTGCGTCCGAGCATTCTGGCGATCTCGACGATCTGCCGTTCGCCCGTACTCAGCTTCGACGCCGGCTGGTCCAGATCAATATGCGCCGCGCCGAGCATCTCCAGTGTTTTCCGCGCCCGGTCGCGAAACGCCTTCTTGCGATGCAGCAGCGGCACTTCGATCGATCCCAGCCAGATGTTGTCCAGGACCGACAGATCGGGGCAGATGCTGAGCTCTTGAGAAACCAGATTGAGACCGACCTGCTGCGAGTCTCTCGGGCTTTTGATATGGACGGCACGGCCGTCTATTTCGATGGTTCCCGTGTCGGACTGGATAATGCCGGTCAGGATTTTGACCAGCGTACTCTTGCCCGCGCCGTTTTCCCCGCAGACCGCGCGGATCTCGCCGGCTTTCAGTTCGATGGCCGCATTCTCCAGTGCCTTAATATGTCCGAAACGCTTACTCAAATTTCGGGCATTCAAGACTTTGGGTGGCATTGCCGGCGTTTGCTTTTCATTCAAGGCTGCAGTCACGGCGATCATCGGCGCTCCCCTGCCGCTTTGCGTCGCCTGGGATGCCGGTATTTTACGGCGTCTGCGGAACCCGCTTTCCGGCCGGGTTCGAACTCATGGTCAAACCGGCTTATTTCCTCCGATGAACGGCAAGGCATTCTTTTTCCTCCCTTTATGCGTTTGTCCCGATCCGCTCCCAACGGCTCCGGGCAAGCGGAGTTCTATCTTTGGCATTAAAATGGATATTATCATAAAAAATATATTTTAGAATAAAAAATCTTATGTTAGCGTCCCTGTCATTGCGAAGCCGGCCGGAGCAAAGGACATCAGGGAGAGGTGTTCTTTCGGGAGGGGCCGCTTTCGCCGGTTTTCCGATAAAGGGAGGAACAAGATGACGAATTTGAAGAAGACGCTTGCCGCCGCCGGCCTGCTGGTGGCCGGATTTTCGTTTACAAGCGTGCCGGCTCTCGCCGAAGGACGTGTCGCGCTTCTGGTCGGGCCGACACAGGACGCCTTTATCGGGACATGGGCGCAGGCCTTCGAAAAGAAGGCGAGCGCGAACGACTTTTCGGTCAGCGTTTTCTCAAGCCCTTTTGACCCGGCCCTGCAGGCACGGCAGATCGATGATGCCATAGGGCAGAAATTCGACCTTCTTGTCATTCAGCCCATCAGTCAGAAGGCGATCGTGCCGGCGGCGACCCGCGCACATGACGCCAATATTCCGGTTGTGACGATCGTATCGGAGCCCCAGAGCGACATGGTTCCGCTTTCAGCCAGCTATATCGGCGAGAATTCCTATGTGCTCGGGCAGCAGGCCGGTGTCGCGATGGCACAGGCATTACGCGAAGCTGGCAAGGAAAACGGCAAGGTTGCCGCGATAACCGGTTCGATGGCTGAAGGTATCGCACCGGTTCGGATGCAGGGTTTCACCGATGCCCTGAAAGACAAATTGCCGGACGCTGAAATCGTCGCGATCGAGGACGTCAGCTGGAATCCGGTTGCCGGAGAGCAGGCAGCCGGCCAGCTACTTGCGCGTTTTGCCGCTCAAGGCGGGATCGACGGAATCTACGGTATGAATGACACGCTGGCGAATTCGGCAATACAAGCTGCGCGGACGGCCGGTGTCTCCCTGGGCGGAGGCAAGGGAGAACTGACCGTCGTCGGAGGCAATTGCCAGGCGCCGGGAATGAGAAACCTGCAGCGCGGCGCTATGACCGCTACGGTCCTGATGCTCCCGGTCGCTTCCGCAGAACGGGCAGCCGATGTTGCCAAGGCCGTGCTGGCGGGTGAAAGCGTCGACGCAAAATATTATGAAGACCACAAAATCATCAGCACCGAAAACGCCGATCAGTACACCGAAGCGTGCTCCTACTGAGTTCTGACCGGTGACGGAAAAACGCCGGCGTTCATTGCCGGCGTTTTTCTTCCGGTTCTGAAGAAGGTGGCCGGTTTTCCCGCACCCGTTTTGGCCGCCCGTCTGAAGAGGCTTCTTCGATGCATTCCGCAGCCAAGTTTCAGGCCCGGCCGGCGCCGAAGAAAGCTCTTCGGTTTTGCGACAGCATTTTTCCAAAAGACGATGCCAGACAGATCTGGCCGACGGGAGGAACATATGAAACCCAAGGTTTTTGATATTATCATCATCGGCCGTGGCCCGGTCGGGCTCACGATGGCAGCGACGGCATCGCAACTCGGATTGAGTGTCGCGATCGTCGAAAAGCATCGCGATCTTTATGGTCTGCCGAGGGCCGGGCATCTCGACCATGAAATTGTCCGCCTTCTGCAATCGATTGATTGCGCCGAGGAAATGCTCGCCGATAGCTATCCGACAACCGAATATGTCTGGGTCAATGCCGACGGGGAACTCCTTCTGGAGTTTGACTGGGGCGAAAAGGGCATATCGGGATACAATTCCGATTACATGCAGTTCCAGCCTGTCTTCGAAAACGCGATCAGCAAGCGCCTCGACAAAGACCCGAACATCACGCAATTTCTCGAGTTCGAAGCCCAGGATTTCGATGATGACGGCGCGAAGGTCACCCTGACGATTGCAAAAACGCAGCTTCAGGCCGGCAATCTCCGCCCGGTCGCGACCAATGAAAAGCAGGTTATCTCAGGTCTTTATGTCGTTGCCGCCGACGGGGCCAACAGCGGCATGCGCAACCACCTGGGAATAGAACGCGAGGATCTGTTCTTTAACGAGAAGTGGCTTGTGGTCGACGCGCGCAAGAAGCGCGAAATCGACTTCGAGTTCGACTGTGGCCAGATCTGTGATCCGCGTCGGCCGGTTACCGTGTTGCCGCTCGGCAAGCGGCATCGGCGCTGGGAATGGGCGCTGCTGCCGGGCGAAAATCCTGCGGATATGGAGAAGCCGGAAAAGGCGTGGGAGCTGTTGGCGGAACGGGGAATTACACCCGATGACGTCGAGATTGTTCGTCAGCTCGTCTATACATTCGAGGCGCGACATGCGCTTGAATGGCGGCGCGGACGCGTTTTTCTGATGGGCGACGCCGCTCATACCACACCACCCTTCATGGGGCAGGGTATGTGTTCCGGAATGCGCGATGCCAAGAACCTGGCCTGGAAACTGGACCTGGTCAGGCGCGGAGTGGCCGATGAAGCGCTGCTGGAAACCTATGAGCAGGAACGGTCGCCGCACACCAGGGATTGGACACTCATCTCTCTGGAGGCCGGCAAGGTTCCCTGTACGCTCGATCCGGAAGAGGCGCGGATCCGCGACCAGAAATTCCGTGACGGTTGGATGCCGCCGATGCCGGATTTTCCAAAGCTGGAGTCCGGCGTTCTTGTGCTTGGTGGCGATGGCAGGCCTTTAGGCCTGGCCGGAACGCTTGGTCTTCAGGCCGTGGTGGAAAAGGACGGCCGGCGTGAACTGTTCGACGAATTCTATCCGAGCTCCAGGTTCGTGGTGATCAGCACAAAGGCAGATCCATCGTCAGTGCTTTCGCCGGAACAAAAGGCGGCACTGGAGCGGGTCGGGGTTCATTTCGTCTATGTGGCCAGATCCGGCCCGGCCGACGTTATCGACGTCGACAGCGCCTACACCGACTATTTTGCCGCCAACGGCCTCGAGGCGGTTATCCATCGGCCCGACTTCTATGTCTTTGGCGGTGTGCCGAAGCTCGAAGATCTGGGGGGGCTGGTTGATGAGTTGTTGACCCGGCTGCATTTCATTCCGCATGAAGTGGAGATGGCCTGATGTCCGTTTCGGGGCGGCCGGACCCTTTTGCTTCCGGCCTAGCGTGGCCGGAAGCGCCGCGATGGAGGAATGGCAGGCTATGGATTTCCGATGTCTGGAATTTCAGGCTGGTTTCGATCGGCGAAAGCGGCGCGGTTCATCCGGTTGCTGAGATTGAAGGGCGGCCTTCGGGCATGGATTTCGAAGCCGATGGCCGGATCAGCCTGGCGACCGGTGTTGGCCGGCAGATCCTGTCGGTCGATCCGCAGACTGGGGAAGCGTCCGTCATTCACGATATCGGTGCCAACGCGACCGGCTTTCTCAATGACATGATCCTGGGACCGGAGGGATGGGGCTGGGTCGGCGACACTGGCTTCCTCTTCGGCCAGGAAGACCCGGTGCGGACCGGCAAGATTTTCGCCCATCATCCCGATCACGGCTTCAAGGTCGTTGCGACAGAGCTGTTCTTTCCCAACGGCATGGTGATCACGCCGGACGGAAAGACACTCTATGTCTGCGAGACATTCGGTAAGTCGATCCTCAAGTTCGAGATCGCTGCTGATGGCCGTTTGACCAACCGCCGGGTTCATGCAGTGTTGCCGGGATCGCCGGATGGTTTGTGTATGGATGACGCGGGCTGCCTTTGGGTGCCGCTGCTGTTCGACCATGCCTTTGTCCGACTTTCGCCGGAGGGAAAGGTCATCGAGCGACTGGAATTTCCGGGAAAGAATGCCATCGCATGCGTATTCGGCGGAGAGGACCGTAAGGATCTCTATCTATGCGTGGCCGCGATCGATAATTCCAATCCGGACAACATCAAGCGCTTCGGCGAGGTTTACCGCTTGCGGCCAGGTATGGCGGGGGCAGGGCGGCCGTAAGTTCTAAGGAACTTACGGCCTTAGCCCGAACGTGTTTGCCAAGCGGCGTCCCGGCCGCCCTGGCGTCACTCCGCAGTCCAGCCTCCATCCAGCATCACCGCGCTGCCGGTCATCAGACTGGAGGCATCGGAAGCCAGGAATACGGCGGCTCCGGTGACGTCGGACACCTGGCCGATGCGCCCCAGCTTGATCTTCGACAGGACCGAGTTTCTGAAGGTCTCATCCTCGAAGAACGGCTTCGTCATCGGGGTCTCGATGAAGGTCGGACAGATCGTGTTGACGCGGATCTTGTGCGAACCGAGTTCGCATGCGAGCGCCTTGGTAAAGCCTTCGATCGCCCATTTCGACGCGCAATAGATTGTCCGGTTGGCCGCGCCGACATGGCCCATCTGGGAAGACAGGGTCATGATCGAGCCGCCGCGTCCCGCGGCGATCATCGATTTGGCGACCGCCTTCGTGGCGAAATAGACGGCGCGCACATTGAGGTTCATGACCGCGTCGTAGTCTTCTTCCGTGACCTCGCTTTGCGGCTTGGGCCGGTTGGTGCCGGCGTTGTTGACCAGAATGTCGAAGGGAGCCTGGTTTTCGATCAGGTTGGAAAAGCCTGCAACGTCCATGACGTCGCAAGCCTGGGCGGTCGCCGCCAGTCCCCTGGCCCTGAGCGTGTCGGCGGCCTCCTCGATTTCACTCTGGGTGCGGGCGCAAAGAACAACCTCTGCTCCGCATTCGGCAAAGGCCTCGGCGATAGCCCGGCCTATGCCGCGCCCCGCCCCGGTGACAAGCGCGCGCTTGCCATCGAGGCGGAAGGTCGGTGAAACGCTCATTCCGCGGCCGTGCCGTAGGGGATGTTGCGACCGCCGTAACGGCGCACACGCAGATTGGCCTGTTCGGCATGGCCGACAAAGCCTTCCAGCATGCAGAGCCGCGAGCAATATTCGCCCATCTTTGCCGCGGCCTCATCGGTCAGAACTTTTTGATAGCTGTGGGTCTTAAGGTATTTGCCGACCCACAGGCCGCCGGTGTACCGGCCGGCTTTCTTCGTCGGGAGCGTATGGTTGGTGCCGATCACCTTGTCGCCGTTGGCGACGTTGGTGCGCGGGCCGAGGAACAAGGCACCGTAACAGGTCATGTGTTCCAGGAACCAGTCGTCGCGATCGGTCATGACCTGGACATGCTCGGAGGCAATGTCATTGGCCACCTCGAGCATTTCCTCATAGGTGTTGCAGACGATGACTTCGCCGTAGTCCTCCCAACTCTTCGCAGCGGTCTCCCGGGTTGGCAGGATCTTCAGGATACGGTCGATTTCCGCGAGCGTGTCCTTGGCAAGCTTTTCGGAATTGGTGACCAGGACAGCCGGCGAATTGTAGCCGTGCTCGGCCTGGCCCAGCAGATCCGTGGCACACATCTCGGCGTCCACGGTCCCATCGGCGATGACCATGGTTTCAGTGGGACCGGCGAACAGGTCGATACCAACGCGCCCGAACAGCTGGCGCTTGGCTTCGGCAACAAAGGCGTTGCCCGGACCGACGAGCATATGCACCGGATCAACGGTTTCGGTACCGATAGCCATGGCGCCAATCGCCTGTATGCCGCCGAGGACATAGATCTCATGGGCGCCGCCCAGATGCATGGCGGCAATCACGGCCGGGTTGGGCTCGCCTTTGAAGGGCGGCGTGGCGGCGGCGATGCGTGGTACGCCGGCCACCGTCGCGGTTGCCACAGACATATGCGCTGAGGCGACCATCGGAAACTTGCCCCCGGGAACGTAGCAGCCGACCGACTGTACGGGGATGTTTTTGTGGCCCAGAATGACGCCCGGCATGGTTTCGATTTCGATGTCGAGCATGGAGTCGCGCTGAGCCTGGGCAAAATTGCGCACCTGGGCTTGCGCGAACTTGATGTCCTCCATATCACGCGCCGAGACACGGTTCATCAGAGCGTCAATCTCGCTTTGCGACAGGCGGAAGGACGGCGGGCTGAACTTGTCGAACTTTTCGGACAGTTCCCGCACGGCAGCGTCCCCGCGCGTTTCAATATCCTTCAATGTTGTTTCAACAACTGCGCGGGTCTTCTCGTCGTCCTGCGAGCGTTCCAGTTCCGGTTTGCCGCGCTTCAGATAGGCAATAGTCATGAGGCGTCTCCTTGTCCTGCTGACCAAGCTAGCGCGAATGAAAAGCAATGCAATAAAATATGAAATATTGAAAAATTTTCATTTTTGCTCAAGCGGAATCGCCCCTGAGGAAGCCGTGTTCCGGATCGAGACGGATATAACTGGTGGCAGATCGGAAGGAATATCTAACCGCTGTCGCGCAGGACCAGACGCACCGGGGAGGTTCTGACGGTGCCCTCGATCGAACGATCCGACAATTGCATGTCGATGAGTTCGAGCGCATCGGTCACCATGCGTTCGGTTGGTTGGCGTACTGTGGTCAGCCGGTAGGACTCCCAACTCGCCATCGGGATATCGTCAAAGCCAATAATGGCAAGCTCGTCTGGAATAGACAGGCCGAGGGTCCTTGCTACATCGATTGTCGCCAGCGCCATGACGTCGTTTGCGGCGAAGATCGAATCGGGGCGGTGAGGTTGGTGGAGCAGATCCCGCGCCGCGCTCCGTCCGCCCTGATAGGAGAAACGGCCGTTTGTTTGTGCGAATACGGATGCGCCGGCTTCGGCAAGTGCATCTTCGAACCCCCGGAGGCGCTCCCGGTGGGTCGAGGTGTCCTGCACGCCGCCGATGAAGGCAATCCGGCTACGGCCCTGCTCCAGGAAGCGGCGGGCGATCATGCGGCCGCCGGCATAGTTGTCGCAGACCACGGCCGTTGCATTCGGGTCGTGTTGGGTGCGGTTGAAAAGTATGATCGGCATGCCCTGGCGCCGGCAGGCCGCAACAACGGAAGATGACAGTGTTGCCGATGCGACGATTGCCGCCTCGGGCTTGAATTTCAGGACATTCCGCAAGACGTCGTCGACGGTCTGGCCTTGCGGAACCGTATAAAGGATCAGGTGCCATCCGCGCTTGAACAGAGCCTTTGCCAACATGTCCGCGGCAACCGGGTAAAACGGGTTGTCGAGATCGGCGGCAATCAGCGCGATTGCGCCGGAGCCCGCTTCCGTCAGGGATCTCAGTGCCGGCGGCTCGTACCCCATCTCACGGGCCACCTTCAGGATCATCTCGCGTTTCCCGGGCTTTATGGAAGCTGTCGGATTAAAGGCACGGGAAACTGCCGCCTGGGAAACGCCGGCGGCATGGGCAATGTCTTTTGCGGTAATTTCGGGCACGAATTATTTCCTGTCGACCAAATGAAATTATTGCAATAATTTTCAATTTCATTCAACCGACATGGACGTGAATTTTTCATGCCTGAAGAGCTTCGATCGATCTCTTGTAAGGTCGCAATCGGCTTGGTAAATATATTTTCCCATTGATAAAGGATTTTTCCATGACCAAACCGGCCGGCGGTACGCAAACGGAAGCGGCGTATCAGCAGATCAAGGATGAAATCCTCACAGGCCGTCTTGAGCCCGGGAAACGTCTTCGCATCAATGAAATTGCCGCTGACATGAAGATCAGCCTCGGCGCCGTTAGAGAGGCGCTTGCCCGGCTTGCCGCGGAAGAAATGGCCGTGGCCACGGCGCAAAAGGGTTATTCTGTCCCGAAAGTGTCCGTTGAGGACCTGGCAGATATCACGGAAACGCGTGTTCTTGTTGAAGGTGAGTGCCTGGAAAACTCGATCAAACACGCCGATCTCGATTCCGAGACGAAGCTTGTGGCTGCTTACCACCGCCTGGCAAATCTGCCGGAGCGCGATCCGGAAAACCGCCAGGTCGCCAATCCGGCATGGCTGGAGGCTCATTCCGTGTTTCACGAGGCGCTGGTCACCAACTGCATGAGCCCGTGGCTCCTGAGAATTCGGAAGATGCTGTTTAACCAGAGCGAACGGTATCGCCGGCTATCCGTTTCCCTCGCCCGGACCGAACGCGATGTGAATGCGGAACACAAGGCGATTTTCGATGCCGTCATGGCCAAGGATATACCGTTGGCGCGAAAGCTGATGGCCGAACACATACGGAAGACGACGGAAATCCTGTTGTCTTCCGACAAACTCTCGCAATCATAACCCCCTGGAAACGAGCGTCCGCGAACGGATCGCCAGCGGAGGCCGGGCCCACTCTTTTCCATGGGGACGGCCTCCGCCTTGTTTGCGCGCCGCGCCGGTCAAAGCATGATGTTGATTGCCTTGGTCTCTAGATAGCTTCGGATTTCCTCGACGCCTTCTTCCCGCTCGATCCCGCTGTCCCTGAAGCCGCCCCAAGGCATGCCGACGAAATGCGTGTTTGAGCCGTTGATAAAGATGCTGCCTGCGCGCAAACGTCTGGCCGTCTTCATCGCGACGGTGATGTCATTCGTCCAGATGGCGGCCGAAAGCCCGTAGGTTGTATCGTTCGCCTCACCGACCATGGTTTCGTAATCGTCCCAGGGGGCAACTGCCATGATGGGCCCGAAAACCTCTTCGCGCCAAACCCGCATGGACGGCGATACATCGGCGAACACGGTCGGCTCGACCCAGTATCCCTTCGCGAATTCAGGGCCGCCGGGGCGCTTGCCTCCGGTCATCGTCCGTGCGCCCGATGTCTGATCCCGATCGAGGAAGCTTGTGACATGCGCATAGCTCCTGGCGTTGTTGATCGGCCCCATATCGGTCTCAAGGGACAACGGATCACCAAGGCGCAGAGCTGAAACCTTTGCGGAAATACGCGCCAGCACGTCCTCGTAGATATCCCGGTGCACAAGGACGCGGGAGTTCGAGCCGCAGGACTGACCCTGCCAGGAAAAATTCATGCCCTTGACGGCACTTGTCGCAGCCTTCTCCGGATCGGCATCGGGGAAGATGATCATCGGGTTCTTGCCGCCGAGTTCCAGGGTAATGTGCTTGACGGCGACGTCCGCGGCCGCGCGTTGAATCGCGCGCCCGGTCACAACGGAGCCGATCAGAGCGAGACGTTTGACTTCCGGATGACGCACCAGGGCGTCGCCGACTTCGGAACCCGGGCCGTTGACGATGTTGAACACCCCTGCCGGCAGGGTTTCCCGCGCGACCTCTCCAAGCACAAGAACGGACAGGGGAGAGGTCTCCGGCGGTTTGACAACAATGGCATTGCCCGCAGCCAGGGCAGCGACCGTTCTTGCAACAGAAAACAGGGCCGGATGATTATAGGCTGCGATCCGGCCGACGACTCCATAGGGCTCCAACACCGTCATGTGCATGTGCCGGGTCGAAGCGGGAATGGTTTCGCCGCGGATCATCGGCGCGATCCCGGCATAGAACTTGATCGTCTTGGAGATCTCGTCCATCGCGTGAAGTGTCGGCTTCAGCGTGTTTCCGCTATCGATCACCTCGATTTTCGCCAGTTCCTCGAAACGTTCCGACAGCTTCTCTCCGAATTTGAGAAGGATGTCGGCCCGCTCGCTCGCATCGGTTTCAAACCAGGCCGGCCATGCGGCCTGAGCCGCATCGACAGCGCGGTTGACGTCTTCGCGTGTTCCCAACGGTGCCTGACCGATGACGGTTTCGTCTGCGGGATTGATACAGTCTTTCCACCGGCCGCTAACGCTTTCGACAAGCTCGCCGTTAATAAGCATTCGACCCTTGATAGATTTCATCATAACGCACCAGAATTGAGTTGAGGTTGGAAAAAGAGGCTCAGCGCGCTGCCAGCGAGGGCAGGAACAGGACGATGTCCGGGACCAGGGTAATCAGCACGACCAACAGCAGAGAACAGGCGAGATAAGGAGCAACGGCGCGGGTCAAGTCGATGATGGACTTTCCAGGCGCCGACGCCAGCATCACGTAAAGCGCGAGACCGAATGGCGGTGTGGCAAGCCCCAGTTCGATGAAGATGAGGATGAAAACCCCCATCCAAAGCGGATCCACGCCATAACTCTGTACCAGGGGCATGAACACCGGGATGGTCAGCATCATGATGCCGACGGGCTCAAGAAACGCACCGAGCACGATCAGAACCAGGGCCATCGTCGCCAATACGGCCGGCAGGCTGAAATCGACCGATTGAACCCAATCCACCAATCCGCGTGTCGCCCCGGAGAGGGACAGGATCTGGCTGAACGTCGTCGATGCCAGAATGATCATGAAGATCATGCCGCTGATCTTCATGGCGCTCGAAGCGGCCTGGACGATCGCCTTGACGGTTAGCTGGCGGAACAATGCGGCGACCAGCATGACGGAAACGACTCCGAAAGCGGCGGCTTCCGTCGGCGTGGCGATGCCGAAAATGATGAGCCCCATCACAACGATGATGACGAGAGCCATCGGCACGAGATTGACCGCGATCAGGGACAGTTTCTCCGCAAAGGAGATTCGGGCGGTCTCATATTGCGGCGCGGCTTCCGGGCGCAGAAACGAGATCACGAAAACCAGAGCCGCAAAGGAAAAGGCGAGAAGCAGTCCGGGTACCAGTCCGGCAAGCAGCAACCTCCCGACATCCATCCCGGCCAGGCTTCCAAGGACGACGGCAAGGCCCGAGGGCGGAATGATGGCGGCCAGGCCGCCGGTCGCAATGATCGGGCCGATGGACAATGTGTCGGAGTAACCCTTCCTGTGCATCTCCGGATACATCGTCGACCCCATCATGGCCACGTTGCCCAGGCTGGAGCCTGACAGGGCGCTGAATATTGTTCCTCCGCCGATTGAGACATAGGCAAGCCGCCCGCGAACGCTTCCCAGCAATTGATCCACGACGACGAATACCCTCTGGGCGACGCCAGTGTGAAAAAACAGTTCGCCCATCAGGATGAAAAGCGGGATCGGCACCAGGGAATAATTGGCAAGAGCCTCGGAGGCATTGGCGGCGAGCTGCACCAGCCCAAAATGGCCCCCCATGAAAATGGACACGCCAATGACATTCACGATCAGAAACGCAAAAGCCACCGGGATCCGTAACGCCATCAGCGCAAGGATCACGCCGATCATCATCAGAAAGGCCTGATACCAGGGCATCATGATCTTCCTCCGGCATCGGGTCGGTGAGCGAACGCCAGGGCCCGCACAGCAAGGACGGCGTGGCGGATAAATTCGATCGCACACAACAGGAGGCCCGTTGCCAGAACCGCGTAAAGGATCCAGCGGGGCACGTCGATTGCAAGAACCACGACTTCGCTGCGGCTCCAGCTGTCATAGCCGCCGATCCATGCGTAACAAGCCACCAGGAGCGAGACGCCTGCGGCGGCAATGTCGGTCAGGAAAACGAGCAGCCGTTTTGCGCTGTCATTAAGCGCACCATCGATAAGCTCCATGGCGACATGCCCGCGCTGGCGGACGAGATAGGGCGCTGCGAACATCGTGCAGACGGGCAGTGCGAACTCGACGAATGTGCTCAGCCAGATCGGCGCATAGAATCCCGCATTTCTGGCGGCGACATCCCAAATGGTGACCGTAACAATCAGCAGCAGGCAGGCCGCGCCGCAGCCAAACAGGACGCGGATGAAGCCGGCCCACGCAGAACCGAGAATGATTTTCTGCATGTCTAATCCTTAGTGCGGTGCCGCTGCAAAAATGCGGCGGCACCTGCGCAATAGGGGTTTTCAGTTTTCAGGATAAAGCAGGGGGCGGATCTCGGCGGCGAATGCCGGAACCACTTCATTCAACTTGTCCCAGACCACGGACTGAGCAAGTTTCACGTGCTGCCTGGCCGCGGCGGGTTCAAGTTCGACGAGCTCCACGCCGTCGGCCTTCAGCCTTTCGGCTTCGTGGGCATTCCGCTCCGGCATTTTTGCCGCCATTTTCGCTTCCAACTCAATGGACGCGTCCTGCAGGATCTTTTGCGCTTCCGGCGACAGGGCATCGTAGCGTTCGGCATTCATCATGATGACCGGCGACCCCTGCCAAACGGCAGGGCCGATGCGTGCCTTGAGAAGGCTGTTCACACCAATATCCGACACAAAGGTAATCCAGCCGAAACCATCGACAACGCCTCGCTCAAGCGCGGTAAACACTTCCGACTGCTGCAGCATGATATTCTGCGCGCCCAGGGCATCGAACCAGTCGCGGTATGTGCCGACCGACCGCAGCTTAACGCCTTTGAGGTCGATATTGCCGGCTTCGTCGAGGCGGGGTTTTGTCGCGAGGTAGATGTAATATTGGATCCCGGCGCCGTTCCAGGCCAACAGCTCCGCCCCCAGGCGATCGCGCCAGGCCTTTTTCATCATGTTGAATGCGCCGTTTTTCCTTGCTTCGGCCGCAGTCACAGTCGCGCCCGTAAAAGCCTCGCTTTCCGGCAAGACGCCGGAATAATAGCCGGCCGGTCCGCTTTGTATGTCGATCACGCCATTTCGAAGCGCGGTGTCTTGCTGATTGGCCGGCAAGGCCTCCGGTCCGCCGACGACATCGATGCGAACGATACCCTTCCCGGCCGCATTCACCATTTCGACATAGTCGAGAAAGCTTTGCGTCACGATGTTGTTCTTCGGCAATGCGGAGATGCCTCGCAGCGTCTCCTCGGCAAATGCGCCGGTTGTGCAGAGAAGACCTGCGGCGAGAAGTGCTGAGCCTAATACGCGTTTCATGAGATCGATTTCCTCCCTAAACCAGACACCGCTCCAGGGCATCCATAATTTCTCTGAATTATCTAATAATGATAAAATGGTCAATTACAGAATGAGGGGAATATTGATCGAGCGCCCATTGTCATTTCGTATATCGCGGGTATTTTTGGGAAATAAGGCTGAAATTACAGGGTAATCCGGATGCAGAGAGAACTTTCTCCGATTTTTCGGGTCTCTATTTAATTTTTATATATTTTCATATTTTGATAAAAATAACGGATAATCGTTGTACCTCTCCGCCAATCCCGTTATTGTTGCCTGCAATGACAGAGCCGCCGCGCCTTGCCGGGGCACGGAGTCGGAGGAAACAAACACGCAGGAACAGGCAGCCGTCAGCGACCGAATGATGTGCGGCGCCGGGCTCGGGACCGGTGCTCAGGGGTAGGGGACACCGGCAGCGGAAAGGCAGTTTGCCCGGCCTTATCCGATCCAGCCAGGCACCGGTCGGCTGATGAAAGAGCTTTAAGCCGCCCAGACTGTTCCCAGCCGCCCCGGACGAGCAGCCCGGTTTGACGGCAATGGAACCACAGATACCGGTCAATTTACGGAGCTATTCAATGCCGTTACGTCTTACTATGGCAATCAGCGATTACGCACATACCCGGGACCTCGTAACCGGCCGCGTCCGGCCGGAGGGAATTGATCTCAATATCCTGACCTATCCTTTCGAGCAGGTCGGTTTGCGCTTTGCCATGGGAAAAGAATTCGATGTATCCGAGTATTCCTTCGCCGGATACTGCGCCCACATCGACGGTTGCGCGCGTCCGGAAATGGTGGCGATTCCGGTCTTCCCTTCCCGGGTGTTCCGGCAAAGCGCTTTCTACGTGAACTCGGACGCCGGTATCGTCCATGTAGGTGATCTGCGGGGAAAACGCGTCGGCATTGCCCAATGGTCCCAAACCGCGGCCGTCTATGCCAAGGGGTATCTCGTTCACCAGGCGAATGTTCCGCTGCAGCAAATCGATTGGGTGCAGGCAGGTGTCAACCGCCCGGGTCGGAAGGAGGGGCTGAAGCTTTCCCTGCCCAAGGGCGTCAGACTTCACACGGCGGCAGATCGCAGCTTGAGCGACATGATTGCCGCCGGCGACATCGACGCGGTCATTTCGGCCCGGCCGCCGGACAGTTTCCTGGTCGGCCATCCAAAGGTGCGGCGGCTGTTTGCAGACGTCCAGGCGGCCGAAAAATCCTATTTCGACGAAACCGGGATTTTTCCCATCATGCATGTGATGGTCGTGCGCAAGGAACTCTACGATGCAAACCGCTGGATTTTGCGAAACATCGTCGACGCGTTTGACGAGGCCAAGCGTCGAACGGTCAACGCCTTGACGGATATTACCACGTCGTATTTCCCGGTGGCCTGGGGAGCGGACTATATGACCGCGATGAGTGACTTGTTGTTTCCGGACGGGAATGTGTGGCCTTATGGCGTGGAAGCAAACCGGAAGACGTTGAACGCGTTTCTTCGTTACTGCCATGAACAGGGCGTCACCGCCCGTCTGCTGACACCGGAAGATCTTTTTCCACCCGAATGCGCCTATCAGGTAATCGTTTGACGCGAAAACCTGCGGCAGTAGTCTGCGCGGTCTGGCCGGTCCGGCAACATGCGGATTCGGGGCCGGGTGAACGATCGCGCAAGAGGGTCAGGTAGTGGCTGGTTTTGACCGATATCAGAACATCCTTCGGCTGTTTCTCGATCAGGGCAGTCTATGGACAGTGGCGGATATGTCCGACGCATTGCAGACGTCTGCCAGCAACGTTTACCGCACCGTGCGTGAGCTCGTCGCCGCAGGTTTTCTGGAAAGTGCGGCAGACTCCCAATATCGACTCGGACCGATCTTTCTCGAATTCGAACACAGATTGAGAGAAACCGATCCGCTTGTGCGGTCCGGCAGAACATTCCTGATGCCTTTGGTCGAGCAGGCAGGTATCCCCTGTTGTGTCGTGCTCGCCAGGCTTTACGGTGACAAGGTTATGTGTGTTGCCGATGCCCGCTCGGCCCGCTTTGGCGAACAGACGAGCTATGAGCGTGGCCGGCCCATGCCGATCATGCGGGGCGCCACATCAAAAGCCGTTCTGGCGGGCCTGTCCCCGCGCAGGCGCGACAAGCTGCTGCTAAAATTGTCGGGCAAAGGCGAATTGGTCACCGACACCTTTCGCGCCGAGCTTGAGTCCATTCGCAAGGCCGGTATCGTAACGGCACTTGGTGAGGTGGATGCAGGCCTTGCGGGAATAGCGGTCCCCATGAATTTCAAGGCGTTGGCGGTCCACGCGTCCCTCAGTTTCGTCGTGAAGCAGTCGGATTTGACCGAGGACACGGGCCGCCGCCTGGACACAATCCTGAGATCGCAGGCCAATGTGATCGAGAATTTCATCGATCCTCAGTGAACACCTGAGACGCGTTGCTCTCAAGACTGTCCGCAGGCGGATCTGTAATTCGATCTAGTCCAGCATGAACAGCTCTGCGCTCATCATGGAAATCGCGGGGATGTAAGTGATCAGCACAAGAGCGGCCAAAAACACCAGCAGGAAGGGGAGCACACCCCGGTAAACATCGATGGTGCGCATTTTCAATGCGGACTGGGCGACAAAGATGTTGATGCCGAATGGCGGAGTGAAGAGCCCCACGGCCAGGTTCAGGGTCAAGATGATCCCGAAGTGGACCTTGTCGATACCAAGGGCATTGACGAGCGGTATAAGCACCGGCGTAAGCAGGAGAATGGCCGACATCGGCTCCATGACACATCCCCAGACGAGCAGCAGGACATTGACAATCAGAAGAAACTGCCAGGGCTGAACATTCGCGGACGCAATCCAGGCGACAAGGTGCTGGGGAACCTGATTGACCGTCAGGATCCAGGAAAACAGTCCCGCCGTCGCAACGATGACCAGGATCTGCGCGGAGAACAGGACCGTGTTCATTGCGCATTCCAGGATATCTTTCCAGGTCAGCTCGCGAAAAATCAGGCGGGTGACAACGATGGCATAGAGACTGGCGACCGCGGCCGCCTCGGTCGGCGAAAAGACGCCGCCATAAATCCCACCAAGGACAATGACCGGCGCCCCGAGCGCCCAGAATGCCCGCCCTGTCGCTTTCAGGATATTTGAAAAGGAAAGACGTTCGGCGACTTCAAAGCGGGAGCCGCTTGCCCGGATCACGATGTAAAGGGCGAGCATCGCGGCAAGCAGCAGACCGGGAAGGATACCTGCGGCATAGAGCCGGGGGATCGAGGTCTCTGAAGACGCTCCGTAGACAATCATCGGAATCGATGGCGGGATAATGATGCCGATCGCACTCACCGAAGTGATCATCCCCGCGGAAGTCGTTTTCGGATAGCCCGCGGCATCCATTGCCGGATACATGACCTTGCCCACCGAAGCGACCGCGGCTGCACTGGAGCCGGAAATCGCTCCGAAGATGCTTGCCGTACCGACGGTCGTCACGCCAAGGGCGCCGGGCAAAGGTCCGACAAAGGAGCGGACGAAATTCACGAGGCGGACCGAAACCGTTCCACGGGACATCAGTTCGCCTGCGAAAATGAAATAGGGAATGGCCAGAAGACCGACAGTGTTAATAGAGCCGAACAGGTTCTGCTGAACCGCGGTCAAGGGGACGGACATGTAGACGCTGAGGGCGATCATGGACGCCGCCAACAGGACTATGAAGATCGGGAAACCGGCAACCAGGAGGGTTGCGGGCAAAATACCAAGGGCGAAACTCATACCTCCTGGCCTTTCGCCTGCTTGCCAAGACCGGACCCTCCGATGCTGGCAAAAACGGTCTGGAGCATCCGGGAGAAAGCAATGAGGCCCACAACCGTCAGACTGACGGTTACTGCGCTGTGGAAATACCAGATCGGAATACCGGCGCTGTCGCTTGTCATGCCGAACCTGAAAACCCTGGCGACGTAGCCGAAGGACAACCACGTTGCCCAGAAACAAAACGCCGCGATCGTGGCTTGCTGGATAAGCCTGATCGCGTTTTGCAACGGAAGCGGAAGCGCCGAGACGACGACCTCCATTCGAATTTCCATGTTACGCCACGCACAAATGATCAGGCCAAGCCAGGCCGTTACGATCATCGCCAAGACCGCGATTTCATCGGCCCAAAGCAGCGCCCTGCCGAAGATATAGCGGCTTATGACATTGACGACGCTCAAGAGAACCATCGCAATCAGCGTCATTCCGAGCACGGTAAGAATGCCGGTCATTATCCGATCAGCCAGGCGAAACATCCTGCTCTCCCTTCACCTCTTGCCGGAGGCTGGCACCTCCGGCTGTCAGGTCGATCAGCGTGCCGCGTCGGCGGCTGTCTTGAGGATGTCGTAGTCGGCCTTCATCTGCGGATTGCCGGAAACGACCTTTTCGACCGCCGCGGTGACAACGTCTGAATAAGCCTTCTGCTGTTCCGCGTCGAAAGTGTACAGGTGCCCTCCCTGCTTGGCCCAAACGCCCTCAAGAAACGCCGGGCCGCTCTTGAGTTTTTCGGCGTAGGCTTTCTTCGCGTTTTCCGCCTCTTCGCGGACGACTGCCTCAAGTTCCGGTCCGATTTGGGCCAGAAAATCCTTGCTGATGATCCCGCCGATTACCGTGAAGCTGCCGGGAAGATAAGTCGCCTCCTTGGCCACATCGGCGAACTTGAACCCGATAGCAACCGGCATATTGATGGCTGCCGCATCGATGGTCCCGACCTGTAGGGCCGGAGCGGCCTCGCCCAGAGGCAAGGCGACAGGAGCGGCTCCCAGGGCCTGCATCGGTTCGTTCAGCAGCGGCGTTGCTCCGCCGGTACGCAGCTTCACGCCAGAGAACTTGTCGGGATCGTTGATCGCGGACCTTGAAATCACGACGCTCTGACCGCTTGTGAGGACAAAAAGCGGTTTGACGTTTGCCGAAGCCCCAAACTCTGAAAGCAATTTGCGGACATTCGGATCGGACAGCGTCTTCAACGCATGTTCCTCGCTGTCGAACAGGCCGGCAGCATCGAGCACCTGGAAGCGCGGATCGAGCTTGGACAGGAAGCCGATAATAGGCGCCGTCATTTCGATTGTGCCCAATGCCACCCCCTCTACCGTTGAGGGGATGGGGCCAAGTTGGCTTGACGGGTAGAGCTGCACATCGATCCGGCCGTCTGAATGCTCTTCCACTCCCTTTTCAAACGCTCTGAACCAGGCCGACAGCGCATCATTGTCGCTCAGGGGCGCAGGGGACGAGATTTTCAGAATGAAATCGGCTGCGTCTGCTTCCCGAATGCCGCCAAGCCAGGCGGTCATGGCGAATGCGGCAAGTGCAGTCCCAAGAATCTTAAGCATTTATTCCTCCCAGAATTCGCTTTTCGGCAGCAGGGAGATGGGCGATATCCGACCGCATTCGGCCCGCGCATTCCAAGCTATGAATTATGATTTATCCCGGGCGGGTGCTTCATGTTAGATATCAAATAAATCGAACTGATAATGAATTGTGATCGGAGCAGCGGATGAAATTCAATCAGCTTCGCGACTTTGTGGCTGTTGCGGAAAACGGAAGCCTGCGCGCGGCGGCGCGCGCGCTTGGACTGGCGCAGCCGGCCATCACACGCAGTATTCAGGAGCTCGAACATTCCCTTGGCGCGCAATTGTTCGTGCGCGAAGCCCGCGGCGTGAGGCTGACGCCGATCGGGCAGGAGTTCCTGGTTCGGGCGATGTTAATTCTCGGTGAGATACGCAGGGCACGCGAAGCTGTTAACCAGCGTCAAGGCGAGGTGGACGGCGAACTTGTCGTCGGTTTTTCTTCCGCGGCTCATCTCGGTATCCTCGCGAAGATTTTGCGCTCCTTTCAGACCCGCTATCCGAATGTTCGGCTGCGCATCATTGAAGGGTTCCTTCCAACGCTTGAAGCGGAGTTGCGCAACGGTCAGGTCGATCTCTATGTCGGGCCCGTAACCGAACGGGTCCAACCGGCGGACCTTCAAATCACGAAGTTGTTTGACAACACGCGCGTCGTCGCCTGCCGCCGAGGTCATCCGCTGACCAACGCAAGGTCATTTCACGACCTCGCTGATGCGGCATGGCTGACCACGTCAATCACGCGCAATGCGGAGGATGAACTCAAGCAGGTATTCGCTGAACACGGACTTGGAGCACCGCACCTTGTTTGCCAGTGCCAGTCCGCATTTTCAGTCCTGACCGTTATCATCAATACGGATCTGTTGGCTATGATGCCGGTTCAGTGGATTGAATCGCCAACCGTGAGCGGATTTGTAGAGCAGATCAAATTGGACAAGGTTTTCGCGGCGCCGCCGATCATGATGGTGCACAGGCCTGGAATAGGACTGACACCGGCGGCGGAATATTTTTCGCATCTGGTCCAAAGAGTTGCAAAGTCGGAAGAGATCATGACCGATAGCAATCATTTATCGGTCAGACAATTTTGAAATCTATTGTTAATCGCTTTTGATGCTTAACACTCCTCTCCCTATCCACGAGGGAGGAGCAGGTCATGATGCCGGCCAAAGCAAGTGTTGTTATCGTTGGAGCGGGACCATGCGGTCTCATGCTGGCCAACGAACTGGGCCGCAGAGGTGTCTCAACCATTGTCGTGGACAGGGAAGACGGGGTTGCAACCGCGCCACAGGCGAATGCCACGCAGGCGCGTTCGATGGAACACTATCGCCGCCTCGGGTTTGCCGACGAGATCCGGAAGCTCGGCCTGCCTGGCGATTATCCAACGGATGTTGCCTATTTCACAACTTATGCCGGGTATGAGCTGGCCCGCCACAGCATGCCGAGTTCCGGCGACGCTGCACGTTTCGTGAGGGAAAACGAGCAGGTGTGGAACGGTCCGGAATTGCCGCACCGCGTACCGCAAAGCCTCGTGGAGCAAACCCTGTTTCGCAAAGCCGAGGCGCTGGATGACGTGAGCCTCCGTTTCAACTGCGAGCTGTCCGGTTTCGTAGAGGACGAAACCGGTATCATCGCAGACGTCAAGAACCTGACCGACGGAACCCGGAAACTGATACGTGCGAGCTATCTTTTTGGCGCCGATGGAGCCCAGAGCCAGGTCCGCAAGCAGCTTGGAATACGCTACGCCGGTGCCGACGCGTCGCAACGCGATTTCATGGGCGGGCGAATGCTGTCCATCTATATCGACGCGCCGGCGTTCTACACGGAGCTCCGGAATCCCAAAGCCTGGATGTACTGGACATTCAACAAACGCCGGCGCGCGCTTCTGGCTGCGGTCGACGGACGCGGCAAGTTCGTTCTCCAGACCCAGTTGAAAGATCATGAGCACGCCGAAACGATGACGGAGGAGGATGCCGGCCAGCTGTTCCTCCAGTCCGTCGGCGCGGACATTCCCTTCAAGGTGACAGGTATCGCATCCTGGCTGGCCGGGCGTGCGCTCGTCGCCGAACGGTTCGGCGAAGGCCGGGTCTTGCTCGGCGGCGATGCCGTTCATCTTTTCACGCCGACCGGCGGGATGGGTTACAACACGGCAATCGAGGACGCCGTCAATATCGGTTGGAAACTTGCGGCCGTTGTCAAAGGCCATGCCGATCCTGCCCTTCTGTCGACATATGAGGCGGAACGCCGCCCGGTTGCGCTTCGCAACACCCGGTTTGCGATCGGCTTCGCCGATTCCATCGGTCTTTATGTTCCGTCTCCCGCGATTGAGGATGAGGGGCCTGCGGGAGAAGCGGCCCGAAGCCGCGCGGGTGCCTATCTGGAGCAGCACGCCCGCAAGGAATTCACCATTCCGGGGTTCACATTAGGCGCGCGCTACGACGCGTCGCCGGCTGTCTTCCGCGATGGCACGCCAATCCCTCCCGATGCGCCATCGGTCTATGTGCCGAGCGCCAAGCCCGGCGGGCGCGCTCCCCATGCCTGGCTCAAGGATGGCAGTTCGCTGTTCGACCGGTTCGGATTTGAATGGACCCTTCTTGTTTTCAATCCCGCTTCGCCGGCCGCGCAGCTCTTTGCCGAAGAAGCGGCCAGGCGCTGCCTGGATCTGGAAATTGTCGATCTGAGTGGCGAACCGGTCGCTGCGGATCTCTACGAAGCTCAGTTCGCGATTATCAGGCCGGACCAGGTGGTGGGCTGGCGCGGTTCGATTTCGGACAGCTCCGACGCAACCGCCGTCTTCGACACACTTACCGGCCGTTCCATGGCGGAAAAAAACAACTTTAACCCGGCATTAGCGGTCGAGGACGCCAGGAAACGAGCTTGAGTTTTCGAGCTTTCGAACCTCGGGGTGCGCCAGCGCCGGCTGCACTGCCCAATTCAGTTGACGGATAACGGGAGGATCCGGAAATGACAGCGATTACAGGTAAGATCGGTATTACCAAGCGTCCCGGGGAACTGGGAATTCACTCAATGGACGCCTTCAACATGGTTGTGCCCAACCTGACCGAAGCTGAGAAGTTCTACCGGGCCTTCGGGCTCGACGTCCGTGAAGAAGGCGATGGACTGGGGCTTTATACCTTCGGTTCGGGGCATCGCTGGGCGACCTTGTCGGAAGGACGCCGGAAGAAGCTGAACTTCATCTCGTTCGGCCTGTTCGAGGAAGATTTCGACGCCATGAAAGAGCGGGTCGAAGCCGATGGCGTGAAACTCCTGGATGCACCTCGGGGATTTGATTCCAATGGGATGTGGTTTCACGACCCAAATGGCGTTCTGATCGAAATCAAGGCCGCCGGAAAAAGTTCTCCGTCGGGAAAAGTGGACTTTCTGACCACATCCGTCGCGCCTGGACAGATGGGATCGATGCAGCGTTCAAAAGCCCCGCAGATCAGGCCCCGACGCCTCGCTCATATCCTGGTGTTTACGCCAGATGTTCTTGAAAGCATCCGCTTTTACAGCCGTATCCTTGGCTTGCGGCTTTCCGATCAGTCGGGCGACGGCATTTGTTTCATGCACGGAATTCACGGATCAGACCATCATCTCGTCGCCTTTGCCAAATCGCCGGCTCCGGGTCTGCATCACTGCAGCTGGGACGTGGGCGGTATCAATGAAATCGGCCTCGGCGCCATGCAGATGGCGGACAATGGGTTCTCAGAGGGATGGGGACTGGGTCGCCACGTGCTGGGATCGAACTACTTCCACTATGTCAAAGACCCGTGGGGCAGCTACTCGGAATATTCCGCCGACATCGATTATATCCCGCTCACGCAGGACTGGGAGGCGGGCGACTATCCGGCGGAAGATTCAATCTATTTGTGGGGGCCGGATATTCCAGGCGATTTCGTCCATAATTACGAGGCGGACGGATAAAGCGTCGGCATATAGCGTGTGTGGGTCAGACGCATGCGAGCGGCGCGGAAGGCACGCAGTTAGCCGCGGCCTTCAGCCCCGCCGGAACGTGATGAGAATTGGCCGGATGCCCATTCAAGGAAGACGCGGACACGCGGCGACAATTGCCGGTTTCGCGGATAAAGAAGTGAAACCGGCGTCGGCTCCGGCGGAAATTCCTCAAGGACCTGCACGAGCGTTCCGGTCTTTATAAACTCGTCTGCGCGGTAATGAGGAATTTGGATCAGGCCCAAGCCCTGAATGGCTGCCGCAATGTAGCAATCCGCTCCTTCAACCGTCATTCGCGCCGGCAGGGTCAGCTCGCGGATTTTTCCGTCGACCTTGAATTCCAGCGGCAGCAGTGTTCCGGTTGCGGACGATTGGAAAGCGACCATCCTGTGTCCCTGAGCGAGTTCGTCGGGATGACTGGGGACACCGTGCTTTTCCAGATAGGCGGGCGAAGCCAGCGTGACCTCGTCAAGGAGGGCGATCTGCCGCGCGATGAGATCGCTGTCCTGGGGAATGCCTGCCCTGATCGCGCAATCATAGCCTTCACGGATCAGGTCGGCCAGACGGTCGCCTTCACCCAGGTAGAGGTCGATATCGGGGTAGAGATCGAAGAACTTCGGCAGACCGGGAAAAAGAAAATTCCGGGCAAGGCTGCTGTGCGCCGTGACGCGCAAAATTCCGCGTGGCTTGGCACCGACGAACACGCTCTCCGCATCTTCCATATCCGACAGAATGGAGAGGCAGCGCTGATAGTAAGCCTCCCCGTCCAGGGTGGGCCGCACCACACGGGTTGTCCGTTCAAGAAGTTTAACGCCGAGCCGCCGCTCCAACTCTTTAATGGCATCGGTGACCGTTGAACGCGGCAGGCCGAGATCGAGCGCGGCACGCGTGAAGCTGCGTCTGTCCGCAACGCGCGTGAACACGCGCATGGCATCGAAGCGGTCCAAATTATTATTCCTGAAAATCGAATAGTGATGTCGAAAAATATATGATTATCCGGATTATGGCAATGGCTATGGTCGCGCCACCAACCTCGCCGGACGGCGGAGGACGACAGATAACGGGGTTTCAAAAATGTCAGAGACACGGGAAAAGGTCGCAATCGTCACGGGGGCATCCCGGGGGATCGGCGCGGCCGTCGCGGAACGCCTGGCCGGTGACGGATTTGCCGTCGTGATCAACTATGCTGGCAATGCGGAAGCTGCATCGGACCTCGCGCAAAGAATAGAAGCCGCCGGCGGACGGGCGGTCACGACTCAGGCGGATGTCAGCAAACCGGAGGAAGTCGCGCGCCTGTTTGAATCCGCAGAAGCGGCATTCGGTGGTGTCGACGTCATTGTAAACAACGCCGGCATCATGAAACTGGCACCGATAGCCGATAGTGATGATGCGCTGTTCGACAGCACCATCGCGATCAATCTCAAAGGCAGCTTCAACGTGATGCGTGAAGCGGCGCAGCGTGTACGCAACGGTGGCCGGATCATCAACATGTCCACGACCGTCATTGCGGTTTCGTTGCCGACATACGGTGTTTACGGCGCAACGAAGGCCGGTGTCGAAGCGATGACCCGCATCCTGGCAAAGGAAATGCGGGGGCGGGATGTGTGTGTCAATGCAGTTGCCCCCGGACCGACCGGAACCGATCTGTTCCTGAACGGCAAGACCGAGGAGCAGATCGCCGCATTGTCGAAGATGAATCCGCTCGAACGTCTCGGCTCGCCTGAAGATATCGCCAATGCCGTGTCCTTCCTGGCAGGACCCGAAGGCGGCTGGGTCAACGGCCAAATTCTGAGAGCCAACGGCGGAATGGCCTGATCGACAGAGCTCGTTGGAAACGCCTTGGCCGATCCTAACGGGTCGGCCGAAGGATTTTTGCAAGGCTCTTTCAATAAAATATATTTTTATCTTGATAATAGATTAAATATGTAAAAATATCATATTTGAGAAATGCAGAGGCTGACGAAACAAGCCGCTCACCGGCAAGGAGAACTTGATGTCAGAAGTCGTACTGATTACAGGCGCGGCTACGGGAATTGGCCGTCTGACGGCAGAGGCCCTCGCTCGTGGCGGCTATACGGTCTACGCGTCAATGCGCGATGTGAACGGGCGAAACAAACACCATGGCGACACATTGACGGCGCTGGCCGCGGCAGAGGGCCTGCGGCTGGAAATTGTCGAACTGGACATCCTGTCGGACACTTCTGTCGCCACGGCAATCGAGATGATCATCGGGCAAGAAGGTCGCATCGACATTCTCATACACAATGCTGGTCACCTGGTGATGGGACCAACCGAAGCGTTCAGTCCGGAAGAGATCGCCGGGAACTATGCTGTGAATGTGATCGGCGCGCATCGTGTGAACCGGACGGTCCTGCCGTATATGCGGGCGCGGGAACACGGCACCTTGTTATGGATCAGTTCCACCACGGTGCATGGCGGATTCCCGCCTTTCCTGGGGCCCTATGCGGCGGCCAAGTCGGCGATGGATTCACTGGCCGGTTCGCTTGCTCTTGAGGTGTCGCGCTTCGGCATTGAAACGGTGATGGTTTCGCCCGGTGCGTTCACTGCAGGCACGGAGCATTTCCCCAAGGCCTCGCATCCGGCGGATCACGAGCGCACAGCCGCATATGCCCGATATGACGATGTCACGGGATCGATCGGCGACCGACTGTCGGCGTTGATGCCGGCCGAGGCACACCCGCAGGTCGTCGCCGACGAAGTGTTGCGCATTCTCAATCTCGACCATGGGACGCGGCCGTTTCGAACCGTCGTCGATCTGCTTGGCGACGGCGCCGAAGAAGTTGCCGAGGTCGCCGGAAAGGTCAGGACCGCGTTTTTCGGGCGGATTGCGCTCGACGATCTGCTGATACCGGCGGCGAAGCACGAATGAGCGGAGCGCCGGGCGCCTGAAACGAGGGACATGCTCCGGGAGGGGGCATGTTCGGATTTGCTCTCTTTCGCGCCCGGTACTCATGCGCGTGTCTCGATAACCGGAGGCATGGCGGCCAACCGCGCAGCGCGCCCGCAGGCTGGCGTTCATGGTCCGTCTCGCGGGCCATCAGATCGCAGACTGGAAAACTGAACAGGAGGAGGAAACAGATGTTCGGAAATGTAATAAGGAATGTGGCGATGGCCGCAACCCTGCTGGCAGGTGTCGCGGGAGCATCGGGCGCAAACGCGGAGCAGTTGACGGTCGGGAGTTTCCTGCCGGGACCGCACCACTTGCACACGCGGGTGCTGTCCTGGTTCGCGGAGGAACTCGAAAAACAGTCGGGCGGATCGTTGACGGTCCAGGTCTTCCCCGGAGGTCAGCTTGGTTCCGGGCCGGTGCAGCAATACAAGCGTGCTCTGGAGGGGGTTGCCGATATGACATTGGGCGTCAGCGCATATACCCCAACCGTATTTCCGAAGACGATGCTGGCGATCCTGCCGGGGAGCTCAAAGACGGCGGTTGAGTCGACCGCGCGGGTTTGGGACGCCTATGACGAATATCTGGCCGACGAATATGAAGATGTGCAGCTGATTGGCCTGTTTACCGTCGCCGGCAACGTGATCTCATCGACCCGAGACATGTCGACGCTCGATGCATGGAAGGGCGCTAAGCTGGTTCCCTATGCCTCGATGACGCAGCCGATCCTCGAAGCACTCGACGCAGTGCCGGTGCAGATGCCCATCACCGATGTCTACACCGGATTGTCCACCGGCACGATCGACGCCGCCTATACCGCTTACAGCAACATCACGCCGCCTTGGAATTTCTGGGATGTGTCCCCCTATTTCGTGGAGAACGTGCCGGTTCATTTCGCCGTTTTGTTCGTGGTTATGAACAAGGAGCGCTACGAGGGGCTCTCCCCCGAACACAAGGCTTTGATCGATTCCCTCGCGGGGCGCCCCTTTTCCATGCGGGCGGCGGAATCCTTCGACGAGGCGGACACCAGGGCCAGGGCCGAGATGGCGGCCAATCCCGACAAGATGTCCGAGAGCAAGATGGTTCGGGTCTCTGACGGAGAGCTCGCCCGCATAAACGAGCGCTCCAAGGCCGGTCTCAAGGCGATCTTTGCGCAGTATCAGGACAACGGCATCGACGATGCCGGAGAGATCTACAAGGCACTCAACCCTTGATCGCCGGTCTCCGGCCGGTTGAGAAAAGGATCTCGATATGAACGTCTCGGAAAACAAACCCCAATCGGCCGCCAGTCATGCGGCCGGTCCGGGCAGGTTCGATAAGTGGTTTGCCAATATTGCACTCGCAACAGGCTGTACCATTCTGGCGTTGATGACGCTGCTTTGCGTCTTCAACGTCCTGATCATGCGCAAGCTCCTGAACGCGCCGATCACAGGGGTCGAGGATGTACTCATCCTTTGCCTGGTCGGTTTCGTCGCCCTTTCGATTCCGTTCGGTGCCCGGACCGGCGCGCATATCGAGATCGAAGTGGTCAGCGAATTGCTGCCGCGCGCCGTCTCTCGATGGATGCAGGCGTTTGCCCGTCTGACCGGGGGCGCGTTCCTCGTGCTGATGGCCTGGCAGTTGGGAACGGCGGGGACACAAGCGGCGCGCTTTGGTGAGGTCACGCAACAGCTCGCAATTTCCTATGAGCCTTTCTACTACCTGCTGTCGGTCTGCTTCGCGGTCTTCGCCGCTATTCAGTTTTTCGATGCGCAGAAGATCATCCGCAAGGGACGGTCCGCCCCGATGTCACTGGGAGGGGGCGAATGAGCGTTGAAATCATCGGGTTTATCGGGCTTGTCTGTCTTTTTGCTATGCTGGCGCTGCGCTTTCCCGTGGCACTCAGCATGATCATCGTCGGTTTCTTCGGAACGCTCTTTGCGACCGAACAAAAAATGATCGAACTGGGTCTGCCGATCGATCGGGCCTGGGCGCAGGGATGGAAGACAGCCTTGTCGAACCTCTCTGGAGAAACCTTCGAAGCTGCTTCAAATTACAATCTGCTTGTCATCCCGCTCTTCATCCTGATGGGCAACCTTGCCGGTGTGTCAGGCATGTCGAACAGCCTGTTCGGGGCGGCCTATGCGTTTCTCGGGCACCTGCGCGGCGGGCTGGCCTCTGCCACAATTGCCGGCTGCGCTGGGTTTGCAGCCCTTTCAGGATCCTCTCTGGCCGCCGCTGTGACGATGGGCCGAGTAGCACTTCCGGAAATGCGCCGGTTTCGCTACGATGATTCACTCGCCACCGGTGCAGTGGCTGCAGGGGGGACCCTTGGCTTCCTGATCCCGCCTTCCGGTGGAATGATCATCTATGCGATCCTGACCGAGCAGAGTATCGGTCAGCTTTTCATGGCGGGGATCATCCCTGGCATTTTGCTGACGCTGCTGTTCATCCTGGTCATCTCGCTTCAGGTCTGGTGGCGACCGGATCTCGGGCCGGCGGGCGAGCGTTCCAGCGCGACGGAGAAGTTCCGGGCGTTGATGAAAGCGCTACCGATTACCAGCATCATCTTTCTGACGATTGCCGGCATGTATACGGGTTTCTTCACACCGGTCGAGGCTTCGGCCGTGGGGGCAGTCCTGACATTTATCATCGCGGTTGTCCGCGGCTCGCTCAGCTTGCGGCAATTGCGTCTGGTCGGCCTCCAGACGATGAGCGCGACCTCGACGGTCTTCCTGATCCTGATCGGCGCCTTCGTTTTCATTCCATTTATGTCGCTAACCGAAATCCCGGTCCGGCTGGTGGGCTTCCTCACGGCGCTTCCGGTCGGAGACCTGGGCATCCTGCTGGTGGTCATCGCGGTTTATGTCTTCCTTGGAACATTTCTTGAGGGGATCGCGATGATGGTTTTGACCCTGCCGGTGGTCCTGCCTGTCGCGTCAACCCTCGGATGGGATCTGGTCTGGTTCGGTATCATTGTCGTGATCGTGCTGGAAATGGGCATGATCTCACCGCCGATCGGCATCAACGTCTTTGTCGTGAAATCCATTGCACCTGACGTGCCGATGACGCGAATATTCGCGGGAATCTGGCCTTTCTGGTTCGCCATGATCGTCATGCTGGCGTTGCTGGTGGTCTTTCCGCAGATAGCGCTCTTCCTTCCACAAACCATGTTCTAGGCGGAAGAAGGCGCCTTGGAAAAGCCACACGTGTAACGCGCAAGAACACTTGGCACAGAGGGCTTTTCCGGGATTAGTTGGGATTAAGCGGTCTTTGGCGATTTTCTGCCGTTTCCGGAGAGACCTGGCGGAAACCGGTGCGCAAATTCAAGGAGGCAACTAACTCCAGTCTTAAACAATGAATTGCCACCTTGTCATTTTGGGCGGAAAACGGTCGTTAATTCCAATGGTATTCAGTCGTGTAAATACTAAAAGATCGCGCGGTTCAGGCAGACCGTGTGCCGCTAAAAACAATGCTACCCAAGAGGGGAAAAGCGTATCCGAAGGGCGTCAAACGGGTGCGTTGGATTGGTGGTAGCGGAGGAGGGATTCGCTCCCCGAAATGCGGATTACGATTCCGCTGGCCTTAAAGACTCTGGATTTAAAGTCTCGGTGTGATCAGGCCCTGGCAAGCAAACACAAAACAATCCGGCCGCGCGCCGGGTTTTTTGCGTTTGTGACGGCAGCGCCGACAACCTGTTTTTAACTGTCCATCAACACACGGATCAGCTCTGCCTGACGCTTGACGCCGGTTTTTTCGAAGATCCGCATCAGATGGGTTCTGGCGGTATTGATGGAAATGCCACACCGCGCAGCCGCTGCCGCGCGGCCATCACCCTTGAGCATCTCCACGGCGAGCGCGGTTTCCGCTGGCGTTAGGTCGAAACGGACCCTCAGATCCTCCATATCCGCGACCTTGCCCCGGTCCGGGGCCCGGATCACAAGCATGGCGGCTGCCGGCGTTCCATGCGGATTGCCGGTATTTGAGCGGTACGGCAGGACGTCGATCACAAGCTCGGCCTGTCCGTGCTCCCGCTGGACTCCAATGGGTTTGCCGCAAGGCTTATGCGGATCGATCCGGGCGCAGGACTGAACGGCGGACTTGAGACGGATGTCTGTTTTTGCGTCCCGCACTTGAAAGACGCCGATGAAGCGAAAGAGGGGCCAAACGGCCCCTCAAGTTGTATTCGCCACTGGATGTGGTTTGATTAAAGAGCGTTGATCTTTTCCAGCATGCCTGCCGGCCAGGATTCCGACAACGGAGAAGACTTGTACTTCTCCTGGGCATAGTCCTGGAAGGCCTTCACGTCGGGGGTGTAGACCTTCAGGCCTTCGCCCTTGAAGAAGTCGACCAGTTCGGCTTCCTGCTGGATGTATTGCTGGTTGCTCCACTCGAAGCCCTTGCGGGCTGCGGCCTTGACTGTCTTCTGCTGCTCAGAGGTGAGCTTGTCGAAGACCTCCGAGCTCATGACCAGGATGCCAAAGCCCACGTTGTGGCTGGTCAGCACGATCTGGTTGGTCACCTCGTAGAACTTCATCGCCTTGTCGTTGGGCAGCGGGTTGTCCTGGCCGTCGATCACGCCGGTCTGAAGCGCGACATAGACTTCGGAATAGGCGACCGGAACCGGATTGGCGCCGAGCGATGCGCCCAGGAACTGCCAGCTTTCGCCGCCCGGCATGCGCAGCTTCACGCCGTCCATGTCGGCCGGGGTCTTGATCTCCTTGTCGCCGCGGAGGTTGACCTGGCGGGTACCGTAGTAGGACACGCCGATGATCTCGACGCCGAGCTTCTCGCGGGCGAGCTCGCGGAACGTGTCGCCGACTTCGCTGTCGAAGACTTTCTGCAGATGCTCAGCATCGCGGATCACGTAGGCAGCGCCCAGAATGTCAAATTCGGGAACCTGCTTGGCGAAGTCGGACGGCGGCAACAGGGCCATCTGGGCATTGCCGCGCTGGATGGCGACCAGCTCGGTTCCCTGCTTGACGAGGGTGCCGCTGAAGTAGGGCTTGAAGTCGAAATCGTCGCCGATTTCCTTGGCGAAGATATCGGTCAAAGCGACCGAACGCGGCACGTTGGGCGGGTTCACATCCGGAAAGATCAGTTCGATCTTGTCTTGCGCCATGGCAGCAGAGCCGAGGCTGGCGGCAAAGGCGCCGGCCAGGGCAAGGGTTTTCACTGAATTCCAATTCATCGGGTAACTCCTCCTGTTTCCTCCCGAAATCGGTGGTATCGCGACGTCAGACGTCGAAGCGATTCTCTGGCACACCCTGGCCCACGCCATGGATCGCCAGCAGCGCGCCGGCCAGAGGCTCGGCTGCGCGCTGGGCGTCATCCAGGAACTTGAAGGCCGTGGTGACATAAAGCGTCTTGAATTCCGGTCCGCCGAAACACAGGCAGGTCGGATTGGTGGCGGGCAGGGGAATTTCCAGATCGATCCGGCCATCCGGCGCGTATCGAACGATTTTTCCGCCCGCGAAAAAGGCAGCCCACAGGCAACCGTCCGCATCGACACAGGCGCCGTCGGGACGATTTCCGGTTGCCGAGTAGTCGGCGAAGATCTTCGTGCCCGTGACGACGCTGTCGTCCGGGTCGATCGTCAGCACATAGGACAGGTGCCTGCGGGTGTCGGTGAAGTAGACGAGCTTGCCATCCGGAGAAAAGGCGATGCCGTTGGAAACGATGACCCCGTCCATGATCGTGGTGACCGTGCCGTCCGGATCCACCCTGTAAAGATTGCCGTTCGGACGATGAAGCTGATTGTCCATCGTGCCGATCCACAGCCGGCCTTGCGCGTCGACCCGGCCGTCATTGAGCCGGTTGTCGAGGCCAGGCTCAACTTCGGCCAGAGAGATGCCGGTGCCGCCGGGCGTGTCTGTTAGGCACAGGGCAAGATCCTCAGCAAGCAGGTGTCGGCCGGACCGGGTCAGGGCCTGGCTGCCGAGGAACGTGCAGTCACGTTGGTAGCGTTCCAGCTCGCCCGTTGACGGCGTCAGCGCGAAAAGGGTGGGCTGTTCGATATCGAGCCACCACAACTTCTGCTCCCGTTCGCACCAGAGCGGCGTTTCGCCCAGCTGGTTCGTAACATTCGCCACACATTCAATGTCCGGTCGTGCGATCACTTCCACCCTGTCACCATTCTCAATTATAAATCAGCGGCTTATTTCTAAGATATCGCTGCTCCTCCTATCGGATCGACCTGCGGCCGCTTCGCGGTTTGCAGGCCGATCCTTCCGTCCATAACCCGAACTGTGCTCCCGGTCCATCAAAATGAACGAACTAGTTAGTTTATAATGATATCGGGCCGATCACTAGGATTTCTCCCTGTTTTTTTCTCCGTATTATTCGTGAGGTGGCTTTCTGGGCGGGGCGGCTTGTGGTTGCATGATGTCCTATGGCCGGAGAATGATTTTCATGCCCTCGCGGTTTTCCACCAGCGCCAGGGCTGTCTCGAATTCGTCGAAACCGAACTCGTGGGTCACCAGCCGCATCAGGTCTTTCGACACGCCGGGCAACAGCCGCATCGCCAGCCGCCAGGTGGTGTCGTTGTAGCCACGGGAGCCGATCAGCTCCATTTCCTTGAGCACGACAGGGGTGGTGATGGCATTGGTCGGGCTGTGGCACAGGCCGATCAGCCCCGCGCGGCCCGCCTTGCCGATCAGGTCCAGCATCTGCGGCACGACCGCGGCGTTACCGCTCGTCTCGTAGACGATATCGGCGTTCTCCGGCGTGATCTTCTTCAGGTAGTCGACCGGATCGGTGGTTTCGACATTGACCGGGAGCATGCCGAGGTCCGCCGCGAGCCGCAGGCGGGTCGCATCGGCACTGACACCGGTTATGATGACTTCACTGGCACCTGCGTAGCGGGCGAGCAGGCCGGTCAGCAAGCCGATCGGCCCGGCACCGATCACCACGACGACATCGCCGCCCCGGACGGGAACGCGCTCGTACACCGCATGAACGCCTACGTTCAAAGGCTCAAGCAACGGCGCGACGGCCGGGTCGATATTGTCCGGAAGCGCATGGACCTGCTTGACGGGTACGGCCACGAATTCGGTCCAGCCGCCATCGACATGACCGCCCATCATCCGGCGCTGGTCACAAAGCGTTGGGCGGCCCAGGTCGCAATAACGGCATCTGCCGCAGCCCTTCTGGGGATTGACCGCGACCACGTCGCCTGCCTTTAGGGAACTGCTTTCCGGAGCCGTGACCACTGTCCCCGAAAACTCGTGACCGACCACGACGGGGAAGGTCGGTGCATATTGGCCGACGACCGCCTCGTACCATTTCCAGATGGCGACATCGGTGCCGCAAATGCCACCGGCTCCGATCTTGATGAGCACTTCATCGGCTGCGGGAACCGGCGATTCTTTTTCGATGACCGCCATTGCGCCCGGTTCCGGGCGGAGCTTCGCGATTGCCTTCATCTTGTTTTTCCTTTGCGCGTTTCCCGGAGCTCAGGCGAGCGAACCCTGGCGCATGTCTTCTGCGGTCAATTGATAAGCGAGGTTGTAGACGAGCGTTTCCGGCGCGCCGACGCGGCAATCGCTTGCGTTGATGGCCGCTTCAATGTCCGAAACCACGGCTTCCAGTTCCGGCAGGCCGCTGCCTTCGGCAATCACGACCGCATCGAAGGCGCTTTCGTTCATTTCCGGTCGGAGTTCGGTTTCCTTCGTCTTGACGTCGGAGACCTCCGTCCGCGCCATGCCGATATGGGCGCAGCAGACACCGGTGATTTTCAGAAGTGCCTCGGCCAGCGCCTCGGCTCCGGCGCGGAGCGTCGCCTCGTTGCCGCCGTCCACATAGCTCAACCGGACCGTGGCGAGCGCGCCGCCGTTGCCGAGGCCGGCCGAAGCGATGCGTTCGCAGGCGACCCGAAGGAAATTCCGGAACGCCGGCTGCACTTCCAGGCTCCAGTCCGTCGGATTGTTCAGGCGTTCCAGGTAGGCTGGGGAGCGGAAGATTTCGACGTTTTCACCGGTGTAGATCGTGCCGTAGCAATAGCGATCGAACCCGTGATTGATGAGCCGCTTGCCAATCAGGAAGCCTGGGATGGAGAGCCGCTCGGGCATATGCTCGCGCGTGTGCCACTCCATGTAATTGTTCTGTGCCGCAGGATCGATATCGTGCCACATGGCGAGAAATGCATTGCCGGTCAGTGCCATAAGTCGTCTCCCATTTTTTCCATATGCCGTTGGCGCTCGACTGGTCGTGGCGCCCGGCCTTTTCTGTTTTCAACTCAATCGGTTTTTGCCGCCTTCGCCCGCGCGCAGGCATGGTTCGCGGCGACATAGCCGAAGGTGATTGCCGGTCCGATCGTGATGCCGGGGCCCGGATAGACTCCGCCCATGACGGACTGCATGTCGTTGCCGCAGGCGTACAAACCCTCAATCGGCTGCTCGGTTTCCGTCAGAACCCGGCAATCCTCATCGGTCTGCAGGCCGGTGGCGGAGCCGATGTCGCAGGGCCAGAGTCTGACTGCGTAATATGGTGCGGTTTCAAGCTTGCCGAGCGTCGGGTTGGGCTTGTGGGTCGCATCGCCATTGACGCATTCGTAGGCAGTCTCGCCTCGATGGAAGTCCTCATCGACACCGGTCTCGGCAAAACCGTTGAACCGTTCGATACTCTGCTTGAGTGCCGAAGCGTCGATACCGAGTTTTTCGGCCAGGTCTTCGGGGGTGTTTGCCCGAACGAGATATCCATCTTCCAGGAAAGGCCCGAGAAACCGTCCACCCGGTCGCACCATGCCCAGGCCGTATTTGGTGAGCGCCTTGGCATCGGCGATGAGATAGGCCGGAATGCTCGACCCGTTCTCGTCGGCGGCATACATGGCAACGCCGAACTCGTGGTAGGACCGGCTTTCGTTGGTGAACCGCCTGCCGTTCTTGTCGACGCAGATGGTACCAGGCTTCGACCGATCCATGACAAAATGCGGAAAAACCGCCGTTGTGCCATCGGGCCGCTTCCGAACCGAGCAGGGCGCCCAGAATACATTTTGTTCCGCGCCGGTGCTGTAGCCAGCACCCTTGGCGAAGGCGAGATCGTGAAGGGCTCCGGTATGGCCGGGGGCGGCGGGGCTGTAATCCAGAACCGGTTCGGGCAGGAGCGTTGCGCGCCGTTCCGGATGCCGTCCGAAGCCGCCGCTTGCGAGAATGACGCCGCCCCGGATCGTCAGCTTGCGTTCCACGTCTCCCTGGCGGACCACAAGGCCATCGATCCTGTTTTCGTCGCCGGAAAAGGCTTCCGTCTCGGTCTGCGTGGCGATGGTGACGCCGAGATCGAGTGCGGACTTCAACAGCCGGCCGATCATGGCATTGCCCATGACAAGTCGGGTCCCCCGTCCAAAGCGGACTTTCTGAAAGAGATATGAGCCGAGCAGCCGGAACGCATAGCTGAATGACTTCAGAGACTTCGTCAGGTTCAGCAGGTGGGAGATGTCGTCACGATCGACCATCAGGCCACCCAGGATCGTGAATTCCGGGATCGGCGGGCGGACGAGTTTCAGATCCCTGCCGAGCGGACTGGCGTCGAAGGGCTGCGGTTCCAGCGCCCGGCCGTGGGAGGTTGATCCATCGAGCTCGTACAAATAGTCCGGATGGAGCGACCGGGCGCTGAATTTCAGGTCCGTACGGGTTTCAAGCTCCTCGACCGCCAGCGGACCGTTTTTCAGGAACACGTCGCGCATGGACGCGGACGACCGGTTGCCGACCGCCTTGTCGAGGTATCTCTTCGCCCTTTCCGGGCTGTCATCGGGAGCGGCATGGCGCGTGTTGGGAATCCAGGCGGATCCGGCCGAATAGGCCGTCGTTCCGCCGACATACTCCGTCCTTTCGATAAGAATGACCGATGCCCCCTTTAGGGCTGCGAAGACGGCCGCAGCCATCCCGGCCGCGCCGGCGCCCAGAACCGCGACATCGAATTCTGCATTCTCCGGCAATCGGGAGATCGTCGTCGATGCGTCTGTCATGGGGCAATCCTCTCGCTCGATGCCGTATTTGCGCCGCCTTCAAAGTAAGAAAAACGTCCGGGAAGCATGGGGGCTCGGCCGATGCGGACCTGGCGTTGACGGATGCCGTCCGGGCAGGGCGTCTCCGTCTTGGTTTCGGCATACACCCTGGCGGCCTCTTCGGTCGGAAAGGCACGATATTCGAGGGCTCGATGCAGGGTGCCGGTCAGGGACTGAACCGCAATCAACGGTCGTTCGCCCGCTTTCTCCCAGTACGGCGCCAGTTGGCCGGGCAGGGCATCCACGATCGTCTCTACCACCGTTGGGTCGTCTGCGAGCGCTTGCGGTGTGCTCACCCCGTTGCCCGGATAGAACGGACTTTCGATGAAGAAATCCGTCTGCTGGGACAGCATGAGGCCGCGCACGGTTGCGAAAAAGTTACTGTCCTGCTTGGCGAAATACCGGTCGTAGGTCGCACGCCAGTGGTTCAGGTCATCATAGCGATAGAAATGCAGGATTTCCGTCCCGTCCTCGCCCGGGCAGACCATGTAGAAGAGATTGGCCCGCAGCAGCGGCAGGAAGAGCGGGCCGGAATTCCACTTCTTCTGGGCGTCCCAGAAAGCGCCTTCTTCTCCCGGCCGCAGCAGATAGGCCCTGCGTTCGTAGATCATTTTTCGGCCGTTTCTGCTCCGGGATCGAGCATGTCCAGCACCGCTTCGATGGCGAGCAGGTATCCTCTTGCGCCGAAGCCGGCCATGACGGCGGTCGCATAAGGCGATACCAGGGAATTGTGATACATCGCCTCGCGGGAATGCACGTTGGAAATGTGCAGCTCGACGATCGGTCCCTTGAACATCTTCAAGGCGTCGACGATGGCGATCGAATAGAAGGTGAAGGCGGCCGGGTTGATGATGATTGCATCGGCCGTGTCGATGCCCTCATGCACCCAGTCGATGATCTCGTATTCCCGGTTCGACTGGCGGAAGGTGATCTCGTTGCCGTGGGCCGCGGCAACACACATGGCTTCCACGTCGGCCAGCGTGGTCGTGCCGTAGATTTCCGGCTCGCGCCTGCCCAGGCGGTTCAGGTTGGGTCCGTTCAGGATGAGAATATGGCGTTTCATTTTAGTGTCTCCCGATAAAACAGGTTAGCCCTTGTATCCAAACAGCCGAGGCAGCCAGAGCACGAAGTCGGGCGTCAGGGTGATCAGCAGCAGGAGGGCCAGCATCGCGAACAGGAACGGCAGGATCTCTCTGACGATGCTGTTCAGGTTCGCGCCGGATATGGAGGACATGACGAACAGCAACAGCCCGTATGGCGGGGTGATCAGCCCGATCATGATGTTGATGACGCACACGATACCGAAGTGGACCATGTCCACTCCGAGTTCGTTGGCGGTGGGGATCAGTACCGGGATCACGATCAGCAGGATCGTCGTGCCTTCCAGAAGGCAGCCCAGGACCAGCAGGATCGCGTTCACAAGCAGCAGAAAGCCTGTCGTGGAGAGATCGAAACCGCCGATATAAGCCTTCAGGGCGTTCGGGATGTTTTCGACCGTGACCACATAGTTGAAGGCGAGGGCACCGGCGATCAGCATGCCGACAGAGATCGAGATGCGCGCGCTGGACAGGACGGAGGTGTAGGTCCCCTTCCATGTCACCGAACGGTACAGGAAGACCGAGATGAACAACGCGTAGAGGGCGGCAACCGCGGCGGCCTCGGTCGGCGTCGTGATGCCGCCATAGATACCGCCGAGCAGGACGACCGGCATCATGAGGGCCGGAAAGGCGCGTACCGTGATCCTGGGAAGTTCCCTGATCGGCACCGGAGCTTCGACCGGAAAGTCGCGCTTGCGGGCGATATAGACGATGAGCGCCATCTGGACGAGCCCCATGGCCAGCCCCGGCAGAACGCCCGCCAAAAACAGGAAACCGATAGAGGCGTCGGAGACGAGCGAGTAGATCACGATTGGAATGGACGGCGGAATGATAGGCCCGATCACGGCGGAAGCGGCCGTCAGACCTGCCGCGAAACTTGCCGGATAGCGGTTCCCCTCGGTCATCATCTTCTGCATCATCCGGCCGGTGCCGACGGCGTCGGCGATGGCCGATCCGGACATGCCGGCAAAGACGATGCTCTGCAGGACGTTGACTAGGGCCAGCCCGCCGCGGAACCGCCCGACGATCGCATTGCAGAATTCCAGCAGGCGAAGCGTCATCGAGCCGTTGTTCATAAGCTCTGCAGCCAGGATGAACAGGGGCACTGCCAGCAGCACATAGCTGGTGTGCAGGCCGTTCAGAACCTGCTCGGCGGCTGTGCCCATATCGAGCCCGGCCAGGAAAAGATAGATCGTCGACGACACGATCATCGCGTGACCGATCGGGAGGCCCAGGATCGACAGGCCGAGGATGGAGAGAATGGCGACGGTAAACGGATCGGCGAGGCTCACTTTGCTTCTCCCTTTTTCGGGGAGCGCAAAATGGCCCGGCCGAAGGAACGCGCACCGATCACCGCGTATTTGGCCAGAATGGCCAACACAAACAGCAGGTAGATGGAAAACAGGTGGTCGTACCGGATCTTCAGATAGGTCGTCTTCTGGATCTTCATGAAGGAGACGAAGTCGTAGACCGCGGGAAAGGACGCGGCATAGACCACGAGCAGGACCACGGCGGTCACCAGGGCCATCACGGCGCGGGTTCGCTTGCCGACACTCGTGGTCAGGATGTCAAAGCGAATTTCCTCTTCTTCGCGCAGAACGAAGGCAGCGCCCCAAAGGACAAGCCAGAGCCATGCGGTCACGGTGAGTTCGGATGCCCAGCCACTCGGCAGATTGAGCAAATAGCGGAAGACGACCTGGAGAATGAACGCCGCGAAGACCAGGGCGAGCAGAAAGGCCGCGACGTTTTCGGCACGCCGATGAAGCCATGCAAGCATGAGAGAGATCCGTATCAAGAACTGAGACGCAAAGCCGGGAGCGGGGAAAACCGCAGAACCTACCGGTCGGCGACCTTCCCCGCGTGGTGGGCTTAGAGAGCGTTGATCCGCTCAAGCATGCCTTCCGGCCAGTTCTTCGCGATGTCGGACTTTTTGTACATGTCCTGCGCGTAGGCGCGGAATGCGTCGACGTCGGGCTTGTAGACCTTCAGGCCGTGCTCTTTCATGAAGCCGACGAGCTCGACTTCCTTCTGAAGCTGCAGCTCATTGTTGGCGGCAATCGCGGCATCGGCTGCTGCCTGGAACTTCTGCTGCTGTTCCTGGCTCATCTTGTCCCAGGCGTCCTTGGACACGGTAAGAAGCGTGTAGCCCAGGATATGGCTGGTTTCCACGATTTGGGACATGACTTCATAGAACTTCATAGCCTGGACGTTACTCAGCGGATTGTCCTGGCCGTCGATCGCGCCGATCTGAAGTCCGGTGTAGACTTCCGCATAGGCCATCGGTGTCGGATTTGCGCCGAGGGCCTGGCCGAGAAACTGCCAGGATTCACCGCCGGGCATGCGCAGCTTGACGCCGTTCATGTCTGCAGGGGTCTTGATTTCCTTGTCGATGCGCAGGCCGACCTGACGGGTGCCGTTGTAGATCGGGCCGAGGATCTTGATGTTCAGCTTATCTTCGGCCATGCCTTTCATTTCCTGGCCGGCGTCGCTTTCAAAGAAGCGGGTCAGGTGGTCGGCATCGCGGAAAAGATAGGCCGCGGTCAGAAGCGACCATTCGGGAACTAAGTTGGCGATGTCCTGGGGCGGCAGATCGCTCATTTCCAGATTGCCGCGCTGAATCGCGATAATCTCGGTGCCCTGTTTGAACATGGTACCGTTGTAATAGGCTTCGAAATCGAAGTCGTCGGCGATCGCGTTGCTGAACTGCTTGACGATATTGGCGCGGATATCCTGCTCGTTGAAAACCGTCGAGAAACGGATGCGCATCTTGTCCTGTGCGAACGAGCCGGTCGCTCCGGCCAGGGTGCAGGCGGCAATGCCAAGCGCAAGTGCCGTACGGCGAGTGATTTTCCTCATCATTTTCCTCCCAGTCAGAAATTGCCATGAGGGCCAGCTTCACCACGAAGCTTGATCGCGACACTTGCAAAAAATGGAATCAAATTCAAGATTTAAAATCTTTTCTTTTTTTGTTTTGGATTCCATATATCGATTTCGACCATTCTGCCCGGAATCAGGCCCGGTTTTGTCAGGCCCATGCATGTCCTGCTTTTGCGAGGGTGGACGTCGCGGTCTCGAAGGCGCGCTTTGCCCGCTCGACGGGAGAGGCGGTCCGGGCAAATTCCACGTCGGGCACCTCGACGCTGATCAGAAGATCCTCCGGCAGGGCTTTCACCAGTTCCATGAGATCGATTCCCCCTTCGCCCGGGAAATTGCGGGAGGTCCGGGCGATGCGCGTGAGCTCCTCCCTGGACGGGTCGAACGGCACGGGGCCGTCGCACAGCTGGCCGTAAGCAATCTGGTGCACGGGCAGGGCGGCGATCTCGTCGCAGGTCGTCCCGGACCGGTGCACGTGCAGGGCATCGATTATGATTGTCGCATTCGGCGTGTTGACCGCATCGACGATGCGCTGCGCCGTCGCCAGATCGGGAACGCCGGTGAAGGGCATGAATTCCAGGGCGGCGTTGATTTTGTAACCGGCCGCAACTTCGGCGAATTCGGCATATTTTTCGGTCAGGCGGACCTCATCGGTGTCGTCCCCGACGACCAGGATGTTGCCGGCGCTAAGAGCGGCTGCCCGGACGAGCAAGGCCGCGTAGTCGTCGCGCGTCGTGGTCGCGTTCAGGCGAACCATCTCGATATCGGCGACCTGGAGCCCGGTGTCCGAAAGCACGGACAATGTCTCCCTCAGAAGGGTATCGTCCGTCAGAAGGGGGTATGGCGCTTCCGCTTGCGGGTTGGCCGGCAACAGGCGCAGGCCCAGCTTTTGAAATCCGGCTTCTGCCGCCGCCTTCACCGCAACGGTCGGAGCCACGTCGTGCAGGGTGAGGAAGGAAAGGGAAGGGATGTGAGGCATTGATTTTCCTTATGAAATTTCCGGTGGGTCGATGCGATTAGGGCGCACGAACCCTGCGTAGGCGCTCTTGGTGCCTGCGGGTGGTGGTCTATTCAAATCAGTCGGACGGTCGCGTCTTTCCGGACTACCCGGCCTGTTTCAGGCCGGCGCTGTGCGTGAAGAACGAGGACGCGGAACTGGCTGCTCCAAGTTCGATCGCAGCCTGCTTTAGCGTGGGGCTGAGTTCCCTGGCGCGGTCTTCGTTGAGACGGGCGTAGGGCCCCGCGATCGATACGCAGCCGACCACGTTGCCCGTGAGCGTATTGCGAACGGGCATCGCCATCGCCGCCAGTCCTACAGTGTAGGTGTTGGCGGAATAGGCGTATCCCTGCTCCCGGATGGTGGCGAGAAGCGTCTGCAGCTCGGCGATGCTTTCGATGACCCTGAGGCCCGCAGCCGTGGATCCCGAACGCAGGCCCTGCTTGCTGACCAGGGCGATCGCCACGTCGTCGTCCATGGTGGACAGCCACGCAAGGCCACCGGCCGTGGAGGCCAGGTGGATCTGCATCCCCTGTTCCGGGCCCGGGTCGTAGCGCAGTCCGGTGGTCGCGCCCTGGGCCACGGCAACCCAGATCAGTTTGTCGCCGTCAACGACGGACAGGCGGATCAGTTCGTGGCTGGCCTGGGCGAGCTTGTCGAGCACGGGCTGCGCAAAATCGTTGATGCCGCAGCGGGTCAGATAGTTGAGACCCATGGCAGCCAGCTTGAGGCTCAGGGTGTAGCGGCCGCCTGCCTCGTGCTGGCGGACATAGCCGAGCCGGGCGAATTCGTTCAACTGGCGGTGGACCCCGCTCATCGGCTGACCGGTATGAGCGGCAATTTCGCTTACCGTATAGCCGTCGGGATCCTCCGTAAGTAGTTCCAGGATGCCGAGAGCTTTCTCAATCACGCTACTCATTGTGTATCCCCCAGTTAGGACAGCATGGATTGCGGTGAAACCGGTCCCGTTCTGCCTTGCGCAGAAAACAGCATTGCCTCAACGCAGGCAAGACTTTGCATGGCATCTCGGACCGTTACCAACGGCTCTGTATTTCCGTCCACGACGGACAGGAAATGCTTGAATTGCAGCGAAAACGGATCGTCCGGCTGCACGGAATGCTTCTCGGGCGTCATCGGCTCATACCAGGACCTTTCTCCCGGATAAGACCAGATGTGGAAGTCCGGCAGCGAGATCGCCCCTTCGGTTCCGCTGTAATAATGGGCGCTGGCGGGCAGGGCCGGGAAGCGCTTGGGAACCTCGCCGGCCGTCAGGTCCCAGGTCCACGGGGAAACCGCGGCATCCGACACCGTGAAATTCGCCAGAAGTCCGCTTTCGAAACGTACGGAGGCGACCGCGCTGTCCTCGACGTCAAGGCCGCGCACGGCGGAAGACGCCAGGGTCACGACCTCCGCGATGTCCCCGAAAATATGGCGCAGCAGATCGACTTCGTGGATCATGTTGATCAGCATCGGCCCGCCGCTGCCCGGTTGCCGCCGCCACTCCACATCGTGGTATCCGGCGTTCTTGAACATGGCGCCCATGACGGTGGCCACGACCGGCTTTCCGATCCTGCCGGCTGCGATCAGCGACCGGGCTTCCTGAATGATCGGATTGTGGCGCCGGTGATGGCCGACAAGGACGGGTACGTTCTTCCGTTCCGCCGCCTCTGCCAGTCGGATAGCGGCCCGCGCGGTTTCTGCGATCGGCTTTTCGACCAGGATCGGAATGCCCGCTTCGATAAGCTCAAGGGCGATCGGCACATGCGTCGCATTTGGCGAAGCCACGATGGCGGCGTCAAACCCGCCGTTCTTCAGGAGGCTGGCCGTGTCCGGAAACCAGCTGAGGCCTGCGTTTTCGGCAACTTGCGAGGACGCCGGAAGCGGATCGACAAGGGCGACCGCCTTTGCCTTGTCTGCCGCCTTTGCGATGGTCGCAAGGTGCTGATGGCCGATCACGCCGGCCCCGATCACCGCAATCCTGCATTCGTTCATGGGGTTACCCTCCCGTTTCCATTCGCCTGTGTCGTTCCGCGACCTGCGAAATCAGTAGGTGGCCCGTCCGCCGGACATGTCGAAGGCGGCGCCGGTGGAAAACGAGCATCGCTCGGATGCCAGCCACAGAACCATTTCCGCCACTTCGTGCGCCTTGCCGGGCCGTTTCATCGGAATGCGCGCCAACAGGCTTTGCAACTGTTCGTCGGTCATCTGGTGGATCAGGTCGGTTTCGATGATCGCCGGTGTGACGCAATTCACCAGAATGCCGGTTTCCGCCAGTTCCTTGGCCAGCGCCTTGGTCAGGGCGATTACACCCGCCTTGGCGGATGAATAGGCGACCTGGTTGGCATTGCCCTCCTTGCCTGCGACCGAAGCGACATTGACGATACGGCCACGGCCCTGCTCGCGCATGGCCGGCACGACGTATTTGGATGCCAGGAAGACACTGGTGAGGTTGATGTCGACGATCTGGTGCCATTCCTCAGGCTCAAGCCCCTCGATCGGTGTCGTCCGGCCTGTGATGCCGGCACAGGTCACAAGGACATCCACCCGGCCGAACGCGTCGATGGTCTGGTTGAAGGCCTGCTTGACCGCGAACGGATCGCGCAAATCGCATATGGCCGAGAAACGGGACGCATTGTCAGGGGCCTTGAGATCCCAGATCGCGACCTGCGCGCCTTCAGCCTCCGCCCGGTCCGCGACGGCCGATCCGATGCCCCCGGCGCCGCCGGTTATCACAATGACTTTGTCCTGAAAGCGCACGACCGATGGTTCTCCCGATTCCAATTTTGTTGTCCGAGATATTATTGAAAGGTTTTCGAAATTGGAATAGCATTCAAGAAAATTCAAATCAGAATCGTGGTGGAGCGTCATATGAAGACATATTTGGTCACGGGAGCGAGCGAGGGAATCGGCGGTGCCGTTTGCAGGAAAATTGCCGGCACGGAACAGGAGCCGGTCCGGCTGGTGCTGACAACCTCCGGCCGCAAGCCAGCCCCGCAGTCCCTTTTCGACGACCTCGCGCAACTCGGTGCGGAGGTGACCTATGTGGCGGGCGATCTGTCCGATCCGGACAAATGCCGGGAAATTGCCGGCAAGGCCATGGAGGTCGGAGAAGGGCAGGTGCATGGCTTTGTGTCCAATGCCGGAGCGATGGCGCCGACGCCGCTTGCCGACATCTCCATCGACACCTGGCAGTCCCAGATGGACCAGAACGTGCGCGCAACCCTGCTGCTTGCCCAGAACCTCAAGCCGGCGCTGACGGCGGCCCGAGGCGCGATCGTTGCGAGCTCCTCCATGGCGGGCCTTGCCCCGCTCAAGGGCAACGCGGCCTATTCCATCTCGAAGCAGGCGCTCAACATGCTCTGCCGCAGCCTTGCCCAGGAATGGGCCTGCGACGGCATCCGCGTCAACGCCGTACTTCCGGGCATGATCCGCACACCGCTGACGGAAAAAATCTACACCAACGAAGCCGTTCTGGAGGCCCGCTCCAATTTCGTTCCGCTGGGACGGGTGGGGCGTTCGGAGGACATTGCCGAGGCCGTCTGGTTCCTCTTGAGCGATGCGGCCTCATACGTGACCGGACAGTCGCTGGTGGTCGACGGCGGGCTCCTCGACAGCATCCTCTATCGCGTTCCCGGTGTTCCTGCCGACTGACGCGAACTGACGAAGCCCCAATTCCCTTTCGCCCGGGCAGATCGTTTCAGGCGTGATTCGTCACGACCTGAAACCGTCGCCCCGGTGCGCGTCTCCAATATGTAAAAAACGGAAAACTGAACGAACCATGCTGGCCGATATGCAACTCACACAGGACAATGTCCTGGATCGCAAATGTCTGACGCTAACGGATGACATGCTTCTTGCCGGGCTCGTCGGACGCGGAATTCAGCGTTCGCGGACGCCGGAGATGCATATGGCCGAGGCGTCCGCCCACGGGATGCGCAGCGTTTACAAGATCATCGACTTCGACACCTATTCCGGCCACGAACCGGCGCTCGCCGAGATCCTGAGCGCGGCGGAAATGACTGGCTTCAACGGTCTCAACGTCACCTATCCGTTCAAGATCCAGGTTGTTCCATTGCTCGATGCATTGTCGGCCAATGCCAGGGCGGTAGGATCGGTCAACACCATCGTGTTTCGCGAAGGCCGCCGCTACGGCCACAACACCGACCTGTGGGGCTTTTCGGAAAGCTTCCACAGGGGTATGGAAGGAGCAGCCAGGCGGAATGTCCTTCTGATCGGCGCCGGGGGCGCCGGTGTAGCCGTCGCCCATGCACTGGCCGATCGCGGCGTTGAAAACCTGCTGATCTTCGATGTCGACCGGGCTCGGGCAGCCAATCTCGCAGCACAACTGAAGACGAACCGGCTGGCCATGTCCGCCGAAGTCGTCGATTGCCTCGACAGCCGATCCGTGTCCGGTGTGGACGGGGTCGTCAACGCGACGCCGATCGGAATGGCGAAAGCCCCGGGGTCTCCTCTGCTTGCGGACTTGCTTGATCCGGCCATGTGGGTCGCCGACATCGTCTATTTCCCCCTCGAGACGCAGCTTCTCAAGGATGCGCGCAAAATCGGTTGTCGCGTCCTGCCGGGCTCCGGAATGGCCATCTTCCAGGCCTCCCGATCCTTCGAGCTTCTGACCGGCCGACCGGCCGATCCGGAACGCCTGAAAGCGACCTTCGACAGTTTCGTTGGGCCTTGCGGCACTTGAGCGCTTCGGCGCCGCCAAGTTCCCTGCAAGTCGGTACACGGGGAGCCCTAAGTCCAATCGACATTCATGATTCAAATTAGTTGTGATGTGTGATTCATGGGGCTCCAGATTTGTTGATCTGGGGTTTTGTGATGACCAAGCGCTAGGAACTGACGACAGCCCAATGGCGGCGCATCTGTGATCATTTACCCGGCAAGCCGGGCGACCCCGGCCGTTGTGGCGAGGATAACCGATTGTTTGTCAACGGCGTTTTGTGGGTTTTGCGCTCCGGAACTCACTGGCGGGACCTGCCTGGCCGTTATGGCAAATACAAGACCGTTCACAAACGCTTCACCCGCTGGGCCAAGGCCGGAGTCTAGGAGAAGGTGTTCAATCACCTGATCGAAGACCCCGACAACGATTACATCATGCTCGAAAGCACTCTGGTTCGCGCCCATCAACAGGCAGCGACCGGAAAAGGGGGGACGGCAACCAGGCTCTGGGGCGTTCCCGAGGAGGATTGACCACCAAGATCCATATGGCGACCGACGGCAAAGGACGGCCCGTCAAGATCATCCTGACACCCGGCCAGCGTGGCGACGTTACCCAGGCGCCGGAGTTGCTTAAAGGCTCTCGCCATGCCGGGCCCTGGCCGACAAGGCATATGATTCCAATGCGTTGAGAAAGATCATCGCGGATATGGATGCGGAGGCCGTCATCCCATGTAACCCAACCCGCAAGCACATCATCCCCTACGACTTCCAAGCCTACAAGGCTCGAAATCTCATCGAGCGCTGCTTCAACAAGCTCAAGCATTTTCGCCGCATAGCTACTCGATACGATCGAAAGGCGATCACTTTTCTCTCATTCATCCAAATCGCGGCCGATATCTTATGGATGCGATGAATGTCGATTCAGCCTAGCGGTTGACGCTAAAAAATGTTGTTTACCCGCATTGAAGGCCAAGGCCTTGACCAATGCGACGCCTATCTAAATGGAGATAGCAACTGCCTCGCCGTTTCCCACGAAATTGCTCAACCCATCCATCTAATCAGGCATACCCGACACCGCCATTGGCCAAGTCTGGAATTTGTCTCAATATCTATTTGGTGGGGTGCAAATCCTTCGCGCAATCGATCGCTTGAATGTTCTAAGCAACAGCAAAGAGCATCTGTAAAGCAGTCTGAATAAACTCATTTGCAAACAAAGCTGAGCACCGCCTGGCTGGCATCCGAACGAAGGATTTCTTGTCCCTTGACGCTCTTCAAATCATTGCCGAACAGCAAGGAAAAGGTCGCGCTGTTCGAGACGTTGAAGAAGCTGATGGCCGAAATCATCCAGTGAATCCGCAAGGGGGTGAGGCCGTCGCGGAACACGCCTTCCTGCACCCCTTTTTCGTAAATATACGCTATGCGGGAAATAGCCGCCTCATTGAGCTTCTTGATTGCATCGGACTGCTCCAGAAAGCGGCCGTGGTGGATGTTCTCGATCATGACGAGGCGAATGAAATCCGGATTTTTCCGGTGATGGTCGAAGGTGAATTCCACCAGCCGTTCCAGTGCTTCTTTCGGAGGAAGATGCTCAAGATCGAGCTTCTCCTCCCCGGTACGCACCTTCTTGTAAGCCGCCTCAAGCGCCTTGCGGTAGAGACCGTCCTTGTCGCCGAAATAATAATAGATCATCCGCTTCGACGTCCGCGTCTTGGCGGCAATGTCGTCCATGCGCGCGCCGGACAGGCCGTTGCGGGAAAACTCCTCCAGAGCCACCGCGAGAATATCCGCGCGGACTCCTTCCGGATCCTGTTTCCAGCGGGCGCGGTTCGTTCCGGTTTCTGCAGTCATAGAATCATCGATAGCCATGGCTTCTTTCTACCCCAGAGGAGACGCGGATACCATAGCAATTTAACCAAATGGTACAAAGTGATTGACACAATTAACCGAGAGGTTCATTTTGCGACCAACGAATAAAAACGCGGGAGGAGCGACGCGTGAGCGGCGCAGCAAAGATGTTGCTGGCAGGACTGGTCGGGCGCGGCATTGCGCGTTCCAGGACACCCGAAATGCATATGGCCGAAGCAGAGGCGCTTGGCATGCGCGCCGTCTACAAGATCATCGATCTCGATAGCTTCGAACCGTCTTCCCCTGACTTGAGCGACATTGTCCGGGCAGCGGAAATGTCCGGCTTCAATGGCCTCAACGTCACCTATCCCTTCAAGATCGACATCGTTCCGCTGCTGGACGACATGTCGGCGAACGCAGCCGCCATCGGCTCAGTCAATACGGTCGTCTTTCGCGACGGCCGTCGCTACGGGCACAACACCGACCTGTGGGGCTTTGCCGAGAGCTTCCGGCGCAATATGGAAGGCACAGTGCGGGACCGCGTTGTCCTGATCGGCGCGGGCGGCGCAGGCGGCGCGGTCGCCCATGCCCTTGCCGACTGCGGCGTCCGGGAGTTGCGCATTTTCGACGCGGATGCAGGCCGGTCGGAACGGCTTGCAGAACAGGTCCGCACAAACCGTCCCGGCCTTGTCGCGAAAACGATCGAACGGATCGATCATGGAACCGTCGAGGACCTCAACGGGCTGGTGAACGCGACGCCTGTCGGGATGGACAAGTCCCCGGGGACGCCGTTTCCCGCGGAGCTGCTCAATCCGTCCCTGTGGGTCGCGGACATCGTCTATTTCCCGCTTGAAACCGAGCTTCTGGCCAGTGCGCGCGCACGAGGATGCCGGGTTCTTCCGGGGTCGGGCATGGCGGTCTTCCAGGCCGTTCGGGCGTTCGAACTGTTCACCGGCATCAAGCCGGACATTTCCAGAATGAAGGCGACGTTCGATGCCTTCGATCAACCAGGCCAACCGCAGAAAGAGGTGACCGGCTTCAACAGGCCGATACCCGGCGCCCGGCCGGCCTAAGGAAAATAACAAGGGTGCAGAAACTGCAATGGGAGGAAACAATGCAGGCTTTATTGAAACTGGCCGCGGGGTGTGTCGCACTCACCTCCGTGGTCTTGCCGCTCAAGGCGGCTCTGGCGGCCGACAAGGTCGAGATCGTCTATTCCGACACCGTTCCTGAAAACGACGACCGCACGAAGATCCTGCGCGAAAGCTTCGGCAAGTGTCTCGGCGACGAGTTCGATTTCAAGGATTATCACGGCGCGACCCTGTTCAAGCAGGGCACCGAGCTGACCGCCATGCAGCGCGGTAATCTCGATATGGCGAACCTCGCCATCTACGATTTCTACAATCAGGTCCCGTCGACCGGCATCCTCGGTGCCGCCTATCTCTACCGCGACTACGATCACATGCGGAAGGTCTGGGCCTCCGGCGCGCTGGACGATCTGATGAAGGAGATCGAGGAAAAGGCAAAGGTCAAGGTGCTGTCGAACCCCTATATCGGTACCCGCCACCTGAACTTGAAGGGCGACAAAAAGATCATGACCCCGGCGGACCTGGCAGGCGTCAAGCTGCGTATGCCCGGCGGCGAAGGCTGGCAGTTCGTCGGCGAAGCCCTGGGCGCCAACCCGACGCCGATGGCCTTTACTGAAGTCTATACCGCGCTTCAGACCGGCGCCATCGACGGCCAGGACAATCCGCTGCCGACCGACAAGGACATGAAGTTCTACGAGGTCACGGACCAGATCATCCTGACCGGTCACCTGATCGCCAACAACCAGCATTCCATCTCTCTTTCGAAATGGAACAGCCTGACGCCGGCGCAGCAGGCCAAGGTCCAGGAGTGCTCGATCAACTTCCAGAAAGCTCTCGACGCGGTTACTCGCAAGCGAGAAGGCGAACTGGTCGACTTCTTCAAGGAACAGGGTCTGGAAGTGTATACTCCGGACATCGACGCGTTCCGCAACCATGTGCTCGCGGCCTATGCGGATTCCAGGTTTTCCGAGGACTGGCCAGCAGGTCTGATCGACAAGATCAACGCGGAGTAACCCGCGCAACAAACCTTCGGGATCCGGCAGCGAATGCCGGGTCCTTACCCTTAGAACCGGATGCTTCCCCGTGCCCAGTGTGACCAGATCAATCGAATTCCTCTACAGCAGGGCCGAGAACATTCTCGCGCTTGTGCTGGCGAGCCTTTTTGTCAGCTTTCTGATTCAGATCGTCTTCCGGTACGTGCTCAACCTGCCGCTCGGCTGGACGGTCGAATACGTCGCCATCGCCTGGCTGTGGGGCATCCTGTTCGGCTACGCCTTCGTCGTCAGGGAAGATGACGTGATCCGGCTCGACATCGTCTACGGCTCGGTCCCGGCGGCCATACAACGGATCATGGATGTCTTCACCGGACTGGTGTGTGCCGGCATCTTCCTGTGGACCCTGCCCAACGTCTGGGACTACGTGACCTTCATGGCCATCGAACGGACCGCCTACATGCAGATCCGTTTCGACTACGTCTTCATGATCTACATCCCCTTCGCCCTATCCGTCATTATCCGGTCGCTGATCAGCGTCTGGCACGGCCTTAGCGGAAACCACCCCAAATATGCCGTCGGTGCGGCGTCGGAAATGCACGACTATGACTGATCCTTTCGTTCTTTCGCTGATCCTGATCGTCGCCCTGGCCCTGTCGGGCCTGTCGATCGGCCTTGCCATGATCTGCGGCTCGACCATCTACCTGGTCCTGAAGGGTTTCGATCCCTCAATCGCGTCTGAAACACTGCTGCAGGGCCTGTTCAACAGCTACACGCTGCTTGCGATTCCCCTGTTCATCCTGGCCGCCGACATCATGAACGTCGGTAGCCTCGCGGACCGTCTGCTCCGGTTTTGCCAGGCTCTGGTCGGCCGGTTCCGCGGCGGGCTCGGCCACGTCAACGTTGTGTCGTCTCTGATCTTTTCCGGTATGTCGGGCTCCGCGGTCGCAGATGCGGTCGGCATGGGCCGGATCATCATCGGCATGATGACCAAGGACGGCAAATACACGGCCAGCTATTCCGCCGCGATCACAGCGGCGACGGCAACCATCGGTCCGATCATTCCGCCGTCCATCCCGATGGTGCTCTATGCGCTCGTCTCCGATCAGTCGATCGGCTACCTGTTTGCCGCCGGCATGGCGCCGGGCCTGCTGATGGGCCTCGTGCTCGCCGTCATGAACACCATCATTGCCCGCCGGCGCAATTTCCCGGTCGATGACAGTGTCCCGCTTTCGGAGATGCCCCGCGTCACCATGCAGGCTTTTCCGGCCCTGATGCTGCCGGTCATCCTGCTCGGAGGCATCTACGGCGGTGTCGTCACCCCGACCGAGGCGGCCGCGGTCGCGGCCTTCTACGCCCTGGTCATCTCGGTCGTCGTCTACCGGTCGGTCACAGCCGGCCAGTTCTACTCGACCCTTTTGAACAGTGCCCGGTCGACGGCGACCGTCGGTATCCTGATTGCCGGCGCTCTCACCTTCAACTACGTGATCACCCGCGAAAACGTCCCCAATTCCATTGCGGACTTCATGGCCCAGTTCGAACTGTCGAAATGGGGCTTCCTGCTCGCGATCAACCTCTTGTTCCTGGCGCTCGGCTGCATCCTCGAGGCGGGCGCGATCCTTCTGATCATCGCTCCGATCTTCATTCCGACCGCCCAGGCGCTTGGGATCGATCTGGTGCATTTCGGGGTCGTGGTCGTGGTCAATGCCATGCTGGGGCTGATTACGCCACCCTACGGGCTTTTGTTGTTCATCGTGGCCAACATAACCAAGCAACCGCTGGCGCGCATTGTGCGCGACCTCGTCCCGTTCATCATTGCGCTGTTCGCAGCACTTGCCTTCATCACCTTCGTACCGGACTTCGTGCTCTTCCTGCCGCGGATGCTCGGTTACAAGGGGTAAGCTGAAACCTTGAGGAATTTCAGATGATTAATCCGGAACTAGACGCCTTTTTATCGGTCTGGGACAAAGGCTGGTCGGTGCTGCCAGCCAATGCCTCGCCGAAGGAGCGCCGGCTTCTGTTCGAATATATCGCAGAACGCATGCGCCTGCCCCGACCTGAGGGCGTCACCTCTTCCGTACGCTTCGTGCCTTGTGAAAAGCGCAACGTGCTGGTGCGCGTCGACCGGCACGACGACGGCTGCACGCAGCCTTGCCTGATCTACATGCATGGCGGTGCCTGGGCGCAAGGCAGCCCGATGACCCACGCGGACATCACCATGCGGATCGCGGCCGAAAACAAACAGACCGTGATCAGCGTCGACTATGCTCTTGCGCCCGAACATCCGTTTCCGCGGGCGGTCTACGAGTGCCGGGACGCGGTCAAATGGGCGAAGGACAATGCGGCCGATCTCGACATCGATCCAAACCGGATCGCCGTCGGCGGGGACAGTGCCGGCGGAAATCTTGCTGCAGCGATCACGATTGCCCTGCGCGGCACCGCCTATGCCCCAATGGCGCAGCTGCTGATCTACCCGGGCACCGATTTCGACATGAGCAAGCCGTCCTATACTGAGAACGCCGATGCGCCGCTTCTGAAGGTCGCCGGCATGCCCACGGTCAATGCCAATTACTGCCCGAACGAAGAAGACCGGCAAAACCCGCTCGCGGCCCCGTCGCTCGCCGAAAGCCATGTTGGCCTGCCGCAAGCCTATATCGCCGTGGCGCAATACGATCCGCTGCGCGACGACGGCGCATCCTATGCCGACAAACTCAGGGCCGCCGGCGTGCCGGTGGAATTTGACACCGGCGAGGGCCTGATCCACGGCTATCTGCGCGCCATGGAATATTGCGCGGCCTCGCGCGCGAGCCTCGCCCGCATGTGCGCATGGCTCGCCAATTGTTACGCGACGGAGTAACCGGTCATGAAAACGGCGATTGCGACGGTTTCGATTTCGGGGGATCTGGCTGAGAAGCTGGCAGCCATCGCGGCAGCCGGGTTCGACGGGGTGGAAATCTTCGAGAACGATTTTCTCGCCTTCGACGCCAGCCCGCGCGAAGTCGGCCAGATGGTGCGCGACCACGGTCTGGAGATTTCCCTGTTCCAGCCGTTCCGCGATTTCGAGGGCATGCCGGAACCGCAGCGAACCCGCGCCTTCGAGCGGGCGGAACGCAAGTTCGACCTGATGGGAGAACTCGGCACCGACCTGGTGCTGATCTGCTCCAGCGTGTCGCCGTTGTCGCTCGGCGGTATCGACCGGGCCGCGGATGATTTCCGCGAACTCGGGGAGCGGGCGGCCAGGCACGGCATTCGCATCGGCTATGAGGCGCTCGCCTGGGGCCGGCATGTCAGCGATCACCGGGATGCCTGGGAGATCGTCCGCCGCGCCGATCATGCAAACGTCGGCCTGATCCTCGACAGCTTTCATACGCTGGCGCGTAAAATCGATCCGGAGACGATCCGCTCCATCCCCGGGGACCGGATCTTCTTCGTCCAGTTGGCCGATGCGCCGAAGATCGACATGGACCTGCTCTACTGGAGCCGCCACTTCCGAAACATGCCGGGCGAAGGCGATCTCGACGTCACCGGCTTCATGCGCGCGGTCGCCGCCACCGGCTATGACGGGGTGATCTCGCTGGAGATCTTCAACGACCAGTTCCGCGGCGGCTCGGCCAAGCCGATCTCCGTCGACGGCCACCGGTCCTTGGTCTACCTGATGGATCAAGTGAAGCGGCAGGAACCGGGGATCAAGATCGAGGTTCCGGACATGCCGGACCGGATCGCGGTGTCCGGGATCGAGTTCGTGGAATTCGCCGCCAGCGAACAGGAAGCAGCCGATCTCGGAGCCCTGCTGCACACGCTCGGCTTTGCCCGCCTCGGCCGGCACGTGTCGAAGAAGGTCGACCTGTGGCGCCAAGGCGAGATCAACATCGTGCTCAACACCGAACAGTCGGGCTTCGCCCATTCCTCCTACGTGACCCACGGCACCAATGTTTGCGACATCGGCCTAAAGGTGGCCGATGCAAAGGCCACCGTAGAGCGGGCGCGGGCGCTCGGCGCCGAACCCTTCGAGCAGCCGGTGGGGCAGGGGGAACTGAACATCCCCGCGATCCGGGGCTTGAGCGGCGGGGTGATACATTTCATCGACGGCACAAGCGAGCTCGCCCGGGTGTGGGAGATCGAGTTTTCTCCTGTCTCCGACGACCGCAAGGCGGAGCCGGCGGATCTCTTACGCATCGACCATATCGCCGAGACCATGGCCTTCGACGAGATGCTGACCTGGCTGCTGTTCTACACCTCGATCTTCAAGACGGAGAAGACGCCGATGGTGGACGTGGTCGACCCGGCAGGCCTGGTGCGCAGCCAGGCGATCGAGAATACGGAAGGATCTTTAAGGATCACGCTCAACGGCGCGGAAAACCGCAAGACCCTTGCCGGCCACTTCCTGACGGAGAATTTCGGTTCCGCTGTTCAGCATCTCGCCTTCGAGACGGCGGATATCTTCGCCACCGCCGCTGCGCTCGCCATCAACGGCTTCAAGCCGCTCGTCATCTCGCCCAACTACTACGACGATCTCGATGCCCGCTTCGGACTGGACGACGTCTTCCTCGAGCGGCTGAAAAGCCACGGTGTCCTGTATGACCGGGACGAAAAGGGCGGGGAGTATTTCCAGCTCTACAGCCCGTTCTTCGGCGAGGGCTTCTTCTTCGAGATCATCGAGCGCCGCGGCGGCTATTCCGGCTACGGCGCCGGCAACGCCCCCTTCCGCATCGCCGCCCAGAAACGCCATCTCCGGGCAAAGGGCATGCCCAGGGGGTAGGCTGCCAGGAAAGATAACGGAAATCGAATCTCGGACCTGAATGCCTAGTAGGAGCTTTGAGACACTGCTCGCTTTTCGATTTGGTAGGCTTCCTTGATGCCGAAAAATCAGCGCTAAAACACCAAGACCGTATCGACGGTCTCCTCAGCCAATCGTCCCGGTCGCCAGGGCATGCTCCACACCGCCCCGGATGTGGCAGGCAAGCACCTCGCAGGCCCTGGCCGCGTCGCGCTTTAGCGCATGTTCCAGCAGGAGGCGGTGTTCTTCGGCGGCGATATCGCCACGATAGGAAAGCGCGACGAGCTGGTAGCGCAGGTACTTGTCGAAGGCGTCCGCATGTGTCTCCATCAGGAGTTCGGAGCCGCAGGCGGAGATCAGGACCTGGTGGAATTCCCAGTCATAGCGTTTCCAGGTCTGGATTTCGCTGTGATCGCCGTCGCGCATCCGGACTTCGAGCGTCTTCAGCCGGTGATGGGCCGCGACCACGCGCCCCTCCCAGTCCACGTCTCCGGAGGCAAACGACTGTTCCAGCGCGTGGGTTTCGAGCAGCAGTCTCAGGTCCGCGGTTTCGCGCAGGTTGTCCGCGGAGACAGGGGCGACCTGGAAGCCGCGCTGGCCTTCGGCCACCACCAGCCCTTCGGAGGCGAGCCGGTTCAGGATTTCCCGCAGGGTACTGACGCTGGCGCTGTAGGCTGTCTTGAGCTTCTCAAGCCGCAGCTTCTGCCCCGGAAGCAGTTTGCCGAAAATGATGTCGGACCGGACCTGGCGATAGGCGCCCTCGCCGACGGTCGGTACGGCCTGACCGGCCGGTGGCGGAGCTTCCCGTTTCATGACCAGGCTCCGCGCACATGCGGGACGAGGGCGGGCGTCGAATGGGTCATGCCGTCAACAGTCCGTTGCTCAGCGTGTGTTCGACGCAGGCTTCGATATGCCCAGCGAGGATCTTCACCGCCGTCTCGTGATCACGTTCCAGCGCGCAGTCCAGAAGCCGACGGTGTTCGTCACCGGCGGCCTGCCCGCGGTAGATGACGGCCACGATCTGGTAGCGAAGGAAATGGTCGAAGACCCGGCGGTGGGCCTCCATCAGGACCTTGGAGCCGCAGGCGGAAATCAGGGCGCCGTGAAACTCGCGGTCGTAACGCTTCCAGTCTTCGGTCTTGTCCCGGTCGCCGGCCTCCATCAACGCTTCCATGCGGGCGAGCTTGTGATGGGTGGCAACCACCTGCGCTTCCCATTCCAGGTCGCCGCGCTGGAAGGATTCCTTGAGCGCATGGGCTTCCAGAAGCTCGCGCATTCCGGCGACCTCGCGGAAATGCTTTTGCGATACCGGCGACACGTGAAAGCCGCGCTGGCCTTCCGCCACCACGAAGCGCTCGGACGCCAGCCGATTGAGGATTTCGCGCAGGGTGCTGACGCTGACCAGGTAGGGCGCCTTCAGGCTGTCCAGCCGCAGCCGGGCCCCGGGCGCAAGCGTGCCGAAGACGATATCGCGCCGGATCTGCCGGTAGGCGATCTCTCCAGGCGTTTCGACGGACATGTCGGGCGTTGCGACTTCGGCGGCTCTCATGGACCCCTTCTTTGCAGTTTCCCGCCGTCCCGGCAAGCGGCATGGAAAGGATAAAATCAATAATCTATGAGATTTTTGATAATACCCATTGAAATTGAGTTCGTCTAATGGCACGACTCCCGGTGACGGAAATTAACCGTCGTGAACATTTGGCTTGGGAGGTAACAGCCATGATGGAATTCACGAGACGCACGCTGCTGGCCGCCGGTGTGGCCGCGGCCCTCATCGCGCCAGGCGCGACCGCGTCGGCACAAGACAAGATGGAACTGAACTTCTCGGCCGTCTTTTCGCCGCAGGACATTCGCGCCGAGATGATGAAGAACTTCGCCGATGGCATCGGCGACGAGTTCACGTTCAACGGCTATTACGGCGGCACGCTGTTCAAGCAGGGCACCGAGCTGGTCGCCATGCAGCGCGGCAACCTGGAAATGGGCAATATCGCGCCCCAGGATATCGCCAAGCAGATCCCGGCCTGGTCTGTCCTGACCTCGGCCTACCTGTTCCGCGACTCCGATCACCTGCGCAAGTTCTTCGCCAGCGACGTCGGCGAGGAAATGACCAGGATGGTCGAGGAACAGCTCAAGGTGAAGATCCTCGGCCCGACCTATTTCGGCGTCCGCCAGGTCGGTCTGAACCTGGACAAGGAAATCAAGACCCCCGCCGACATGGGTGGCGTCAAGCTGCGCATGCCGGGCGGTGAAGCCTGGCAGTTCATGGGCAGCGCGCTCGGCGCCAACCCGGTGCCGATGGCCTACAGCGAGGTCTATATCGGCCTGCAGAACGGCGTGATCGACGGTCAGGACAACCCGTTCCCGAACGTCCAGAACATGAAATTCTACGAAGTCATGAAGCAGATCGTGCTGACGTCCCATCTCGTCGGCTACGACCTCTTGTCGATCTCGCTCGACACATGGAACAAGCTGTCGCCGGAACAGCAGGCCAAGGTGCAGTCCGCCGCCGACAGCGCCATTGCCTGGAGCACCGAGCAGCACCTCAACCGCGAGGCGGAACTCGGTTCCTTCTTCAAGGAACAGGGTCTGAAGATCTACAAGCCGGACGTGGACGCGTTCCGGGCCTACGCCCAGGACAAGTACCTGAAGTCCGATCTGGCCAAAGACTGGCCGGAAGGCATCGTCGACCGGATCAACGCCATCCAGTGATGGTCTGAGGCCACTCGACCCGCGCGGGCAGGCATACGCTTGCCCGCGCGTTTTCGTCTGGTGCCAATGTCAAACAGAGATTTTGCACGTCCGCCCGTCCGGCTTCAGTCATGACGGCGGAATTCGTGCCTTTATTCCTTCGCGGAGCGACCCATGGCAAATCCCATCTACATCCTGAACGGTCCCAACCTGAACCGGCTCGGCACCCGCGAACCGGAGATCTACGGCCATACGACCCTTGCGCAGGTCGAGGCGATGTGCCGGGAGGCAGCAGGCTCCACCCCGGTGGCATTCTACCAGTCCAACCGGGAATACGAGATCATCGAATGGGTCCATGAGGCCATCGACGCTCCGGCCAGCGGCATCATCATCAACCCGGCCGCCTTCACCTTCACCTCGATCGCGATCCTCGACGCCCTGAAGATGTTCCCGGGTCCGATCATCGAACTGCATATCTCGAACATCCACCGGCGCGACGCGATCTATCACAACTCGCTGGTGTCGAAAGTCGCCATGGCCGTGATCGCCGGGTTGGGGCCGTCCGGATACAGAACTGCGGTTGGCGCGATGAAGGAATTGATCTTGGCATAGCCCATTCCTTGCAACGGGAGAATGGGCGCTGAAAACGTAATAGACACCGGTCAAACTCGCTGATATCGCCACCAGGAATGAATGTTGCTCCACGGCATTGCAAGTTGCCAAACTTGACGTCCATCTCGGTAACGGTCCGCGCCGCGATCGAGTACTCCTTACGAGCGGTTTTTGAATCTGCATTGACTGCGGGCTGTCTATTGAAACCCCGGCCATACCGTGCCTGGTGCTGGATAACCGGCCTCCAAAAATGGGATCGTCGCGCTAACCCTTCTCGCGGCGCGGGAACTGACGCGCCACAGGATTGGTGTGGTCACAATCGCTCCGGGGCTTTCAGCAACATCAATGATGCCCGGTATGCCGCAAGACGTGCGGGACAGCCTGGGAGCGAGCGGATCCGTTAACCTTCTGCAGGATTATGCCCCCTGGCCGGAAACGTCATTGTGGGTAAAGAGAGGAGATAATAAGACTACCAATATTGTTAGGGGATCGAGTTGGAGTGCGGCGGATAGTACACCTCATGGTAAGATTGCACTGCGTGTATTGGCCGGCACGTAAGCTGCTGCGCGCCGAAGGGCTTCCGGAAGACGGAGCCGTTTTCTAACGAACCGATCTGGAGGCTCCGGATCTGGTCGGACGGTGCGCTAAGACCTGCGCATCCACACAAGCTTTGAATTTAAAGTCTCGGTATGATCAGGCCCCCGCAACCAAACAATAAAACCCGGCACACCGCCGGGTTTTTTGCGTTTGAAAACTGCCTCAAGGATTTTGACCGGACAAGATGCCCTCAAAAAGCCCATAGGCCGACCCTGCGAAACATAAATCCCAGAACGATTTGCGACAGCTCCACGGATCATAACGACAAAAATACGAACACTGCGAAAAAACGGCCCAGAAACGATCCGGCACATCTAGCTTCAGGTGTCCATCAACACACGGATCAGCTCTGCCTGCCGCTTGACGCCGGTCTTTTCGAAGATCCGCATCAGATGGGTTCTGGCGGTATTGATGGAAATGCCACACCGCGCAGCCGCTGCCGCGCGGCCATCACCCTTGAGCATCTCCACGGCGAGTGCGGCTTCCGCTGGCGTTAAGTCGAAACGGACCCTTAGATCCTCCATATCCGCGACCTTGCCCCGGTCCGGGGCCCGGATCACAAGCATGGCGGCTGCCGGCGTTCCATGCGGATTGCCGGTATTTGAGCGGTACGGCAGGACGTCGATCACAAGCTCGGCCTGTCCGTGCTCCCGCTGGATTCCAATGGGTTTGCCGCAAGGCTTATGCGGATCGATCCGGGCACAGGACTGAACGGCGGATTTGAGACGGATGTCTGTTTTTGCGTCCCGCACTTGAAAGACGCCGTTCTTCACGGCGATCCCGGGTTCCGTTGCGAGCAGATCCTCCGCATCATCGTCCAGATACAGGCACCGTCGTTTGGCATCGACCAGAATGAGCCCCGCATGGTCGGACCGGAGACTGCAATCGATTAGGGACCGTTGGAGGTCCAGGCGATGGAGTTTGCGTGCTATGGACACGCCCCGCTCGATATGCGGAACCATCAACCGTGCTTTCCGCAATGTTTGCACCTCAAATTCGTCCTTCGCGGGCGAGGTCTGCAGGACAAACGTGCTGAACGCGGTCCGTTCCCGAAAAAGCGGCACGGTCACGCCGTAGTTTCCATAGCCTGTAAAACGCCGGAATTCATTGTAGAACGCGCTGGAAAAATAGGCGTCGCGATCGATGTCGGCCACCGAGATGAACCTGCCCGGAGGCGTTTTGGCAGCAAGTTCGGAAAGGGGATCGTGCCGCCACCAGTGCCGGTTATAGGCGACGAGCGAGTCCGGATTTGCGCCGGGCGTAATCACCGAAGAATAGTTGATATCGGGATCGACGGCCACAAGGGCGGCGTTGGCCCCGCCGCAAAATGCAGCGATCTTCGTCAGAAGTTCAGGCCACTGATCGGCCTCCAGGGCCGCGTCGTAGATTTCTCCGACGATGTTCAAGGCGGTGTCGTGTTTCATCTTTCAATATCATCCGAACTTTGCCCCTGGGAACCTGACCCTCGTCACATTAGGCAGATGCGGATAATGGCGCTTACCCCACATGGGGTAATTCCTGAAGACTGCTGAAAATTGAGGCGTTTGCGGTCGGACTGCGGATAAACGAAGGAGCCGGTCTCTTATTCGCCCAGACCGGCCAGAAGGGCGATGATCCGGTCCGGAGCCTGGTAGAGAGCCAGTTGGCCGGTGCCCTCTAGCGGTATCAGGTCGATTTCCGGCCTCAGGTCGGCAATTTCGATGACCAGGTCGAGCGGTGTCACTGGATCATGAACACCGTGGATGAATGACATCCGGCGCGGTGCGAGTCTTTTCAGCCAGTCGGACCAGTCGGACGCCGCCAGTGCTGCGTCGATTTCATAGGCCGCGGTTCCCTGTTCGAAGGCCCGGCGGAAATCATTCAGAAAAAGGTCTCTGTTGACGGGGTCGGAAATCAGCGCCGTATCCTCCGCCGCTCCGGCAAACAGGTTGTTGAACAGAACCTCGATCCGGTTTTCCACCAGAAGCCCGAATGTGCCCCGGACGAGCAATGACAGCGCTTTGGGAAAATACCGCGCAGTATAGGCAAAAAGGCGTGGCCATGCCGGCAGATGGTCTATGTGTCTGCGGGCCAGGAACGGCGGAAAACCGGAAATGGCAACGGCATGTTGAAACCGGTCCGGCAGCAGGGCGGCAGCCGTGGCCGCATAGATGGCCGAAGACATGTGACCAACGACGACCGTCTTTCCGATACCCAGTACATCGAGCAGGTACGCAAGGTCCGATGCGAAGGCCCGCTCCGGCGAGGCCGGCTTTTCCGGAAATGCGGTCGACTTGGCAAAGCCGGCCCGCCAGGGACAGATCAGCCTGATTCCGTGTCGGTGCAGGCTGTCGAGAACGACCGGCGGCATGATCGTGCCGGAAAACATGTTGTGCAGGAAAACCACCGGCCGCCCGGTCGGCGGACCGCATATTTCCACCTGCATTTGCCGATTGTCCGGCAATGTCAGGATGAGGCTGCCGGGAGGGGTGCCGTCATCGGGTTTCCCGTGCACCGGGATCGACAGTTCGGGCGTGACCAGGGTGATCGCGGCGAAGAGGCGCACGAGGTCGAGTTGCGAACTGACGCCGGTCTTCGTCAGAAGTGACTTGGCCTGGGTACGGACGGTCTCGACGGACCTTTGCCGTTTGGTCGCCAGTTCGGTCAGGCTCTGGCCGCTCACCAGCGTTTTCAGGATCTCCTGTTCCGATTTCGACAGGCCAAAGGCCTCCGTAATCGCTTCGCCGGCTGCCTGGGACCAGTCGAAGTCGATCCGGCTGAGCCGCGCAGCGGTGCCGTCTTCGCTGGTCGTCGCCGGAGACAGAGCCCAAAGGGTTCGCCGTTGATCATTCCGGTAGAACGGAACGATGCAGAACACGTTTTCGGGTCGAGCTCCGAAGATCTGCTTCAAACCGTCCTTGAGGAGGTGTTCGCCTTCCGCGTCCATCGGTGCGGAAAAAACATTCTGTCGCGCAACGAAAGGCATGTTCTGTTCATCGTCGGCGTGGACCGAAATAATCGTCCCGTTGCGGTCAAGAAGAACGAAATCGCCCTCGTCGCGCAGGCTGGCGGCGCGGAAATCATTCTGCTGCCACAAGCGCGCGAATGCGTTCGCCGCCTGCTCGAAATGAAGCTCCGCCTCGACATGATCGAGAACCTGTTCGCCTTCCCGGGTCTGGCCGCCCGGAAGCGCTTCCGGAGATTGCGACTTGTCGTAGATTGCCGAGAGTTCTTTGATGAACCGCTCGGTCTTGGCCGGGTCGGAAACGGATTGGTGCGCAAGGTCGATGATCTGGCGCTTCTTTTCAAACTGCAAGAGACGCACTCCGGCGCTGACTAAACAGTGTCGACGCAGTCATTTATCGGTGAAGGTTTGGCACTCGACATACGTCTGACCGTTCATTCTTAGGCAAGACCTGGCCATCATACAAACATCGCGTGCGCGAATCGCGTGCAAGAGGACGGTTGATGACGCCCGGCAAGGCTGCGCCGAATGGCGAAACGACCATCATCGAATGGAGCTGCTTGACCCGGATTTTTCGACCGATCCATTCACCGCTCAAAAAAATCCTTCTTAAGCGGGGGAGGCCGGCGATGATGTACCTGTGCCTGTTTTCCGTGCCGAGATTCGTGACTTGCCGATGAACAGAAACATTGCGGCAATCAGCAGTCCGGCCATCAGCATAATGAGTCCGAGAACGGGCCGGTAGGCGATCCAGGCCACGCCCATGACCAGCGGCGCGAGGACAAACGTCAAAGCCAGGGCGGCGAGCCCGGTGGCGAAGCGGAAGACGTCGCCGATAAACGGAATGATATCGCCGAGAACGCCGACAATCGAGAACATAAGCCGGAAGCCGATCAGGATCGCGAGCGTGCCGACCCCGCGAATGATCCAGGTCTTGGTGACATTTGCCGACTTGACGGTTTCGAACATGTCCGTGGCCGTCTTGTCGCCGGCAGCTGTGAGGAAAATCTTGTTTCCGCTGGAGGTTTTGTAGGGCATGAGTCGGTCGCCTTGCTGCATGCCGACGATGCTGGCCTTATCGGCGACGAAAGCAGTCAGGGTTATCTTCAAGTCGCCGATCGCAGGGGATGACGGATTGTTGCCCACATAGATGGCGTCGGCCGAGGGCTGGACTTTGAAGCTGTTGCCCAGAAATTTTTTCAACCCGGCAAGAGGGGTCTGGTACGGCGGCAGGGTTTCCGTCTTTCCAAGTCCCGCCAGGATGCGTCCGGGGAACTGGAACCCGCCGACGGCTGCGCTTTCGGACGTCGCGCTGTTTTGAGGGACTGCGAAATCGGGGTTTTCGTGTCCTTCCGGTTTTTTGAAGTTGGAGCTGGCGATGGGGCCGGAGGACCAGGTTCTGGAATAGCTGTAGGTGGTCACCTTTTGCGTATCGCCGCCGATCTTGTTTCGCGTTTCGCGCCGTGTCTCTTCTTTCCATTGGTACATTTCGACATGGCGTATGAGCCGGATCGTGTTGACCGGCAACGCGAGGCCCCTGAACAGGGGGTCGGCCGGTGGCGCGGCAACCCTGACCGGTCCGCTGATGTGAACGAGCCGGCCGTCGTTGGTAACGTCCGGGCGTGCGGCAGCGACGGACACGACGGTTTCGGCGCCCTCGTTGAGGGCGCGCGCGAGTTTCACTGCGCGGCCCTCGTTCCAGAAAAGAGCGCCGCAGGCGACGATGACGAGGAGGAAACCGGCGGCTATGCCACCGAAAGCACCGGTGATCCGTCGGAACCAGGATGTGGATGTTGTCTCCGTAAACTGGTCGGACATGGGAGGTGTTCCTTGATCGCGGACAGGCGGTTATTTGTAGATGTTCAGGCGGTTGCCATCGCCGCGGATCTTCTTTGCTTCCTCGACTCCTTCGGCAGTGACGCCGGTCTTGCGCACGTTGATGGAAGTCACGCTTTCAAGCCCGGCCAGATGCTTGAGGGCGGCATCCGTGACGGCGGTTTCGTCGATATTGATACTTTTGAGATTTTTGCCTGCCAGTGCGGCGATCCCGGCATCCGAGACCGTTGTTTTGGACAGGGTCAGGAAGGCCAGCGAGCCGTGCTCGGCGAAGGCTTTAAGCCCCTCGTCGGCAACGTCCGTGCCGGCCATGGACAGGTTGGTCAGGCTGATGATCTTGGCCGCTTCCGCTGCGGTCGGATCGCCGACGTGGTTTTCGTTCAGGTTCAGCTCTTCAAGCTGGGCAAGCTTGCCGATATCGCCGGCCGTTTCGTCGCTGAGACTTGTCCGCTGCAGGTACAGTCTTTTCAGATGGGGGGCAGCCGCCAGCGCCTTGAACGAGGTACCGGTAATGATCGTGTCGTTCAGGAAGAGCTCGCTCAGACCCGGAATGGTCGCGATGTGCCCGATACCCGCGTCGGTGATGGTGTCCACATTGTTCAGGTTCAAACGGCTGAGAGAGGGATGCTTTTCAAAGGCCTTCAGCGCATCGTCGTCGATATAGAGATTGCTTGCTTCGAAGTCGCGCAGGCGCGGCAGACCGGCAAGCAACGCAATGCCTTTGGGGGTGACGCCCTTGGATCGCGCGATGTTGAGGCGTTCCAGCTGGCTCATGCCCGAAATCGCCTCCAGTCCGGCATCGCCGACCGACATGCTTGTCAGGGTGAGCTGCTCGATGCTTTTTGACGTGGCGAGCGCCGCAAACCCGTCCGGGGTGATGCCTTTCACCCTGGCCAGGCTGAGAGCTTTCAGATTGGCCATGGCGGCAATCGCGCTGACGGCTTCGTCGGTAATCTGAAGATTGGTCAGAGACAGGTTGGTCAGGGACGATGAACCGGAAATCGCAGCCAGTCCGGACGGTGTCAGGTCAAGCTGGTGGATAATCGTCAGGCTTTGCAGCTTGGGCAAGTCCACGACGGCTTTCAGGTCTTCGTCGGAAAACGCGGTCGCGGTGCTTGTGACGGATAGGAACTTGAGCGTCGACAGCGAGGCAGCGGTCGCGGGCTTGTTCAGAACCTTGATGTCCAGCGCCTGGAAGCGGTCCGCCAAGGCTCCCAGGTCGACGGCCGAAGCGGGCATGGGCAACAAGGTGATCGCCGCAAAAAACATTACGGCACTGGTGCATGCTTTCAATCTGAAATGAGACATCCAAATACAGTCCTTTTCCTTCTGCCCGTCCGGAAGGCTAGGCAGAAGGAAGCGGCTGTGCGTGCGACGTTCGTGTGATGTGCGGCGGTGACGGATCCCCTATCGTTCGCGTGGTTGCGTGGGTTTCGACCGGCCCGGATCTTTAGGGGCCGGTTAAATTTCGAGACAGTGAAATGACACTCTTTACAAGTTTTGACGGACGCATTTCCCGGCGCACTTTCTGGCTGGGTTTCCTGGTTATGGCGGTCATCGGCGTTGCGGTGGGATTGGGATTGTTCGCCGCTCTGCCGGCAGGTTTGGGGATGAAGATCGTGCAGCTCATCGTCGTGGTTGCCATGTGTTACATCTGGGCGGCCGTGGTGGTGAAGCGTCTGCATGACAGGGACAAGCCGGCCGTACCCTATGCGGTTATTTTTCTCGGCCCCGCCATCCTGAACAGCGTGATGACGATCTTCCTGATCGGCTATACCGCCGTGGACATCGCCGGCGTCGCGGTCGCGGTGCCGGGACGTCCGGCGATGATCGTCACCTATGTGTCGATCGCGGTTTCGTTGTGGATGATCGTTGAACTCGGCTTCCTTAAAGGAACGTCCGGCGAAAACCGCTTCGGGCCCGATCCGCTGGCGGCGGCAAATGGCTGAGGCGGACACCTCCAGGCCAGTCGGCAAGCCGGTATCGGACGCTGCCAGAATACTGCGTTACTTCGCCTTTGCTCTTTATGGCGTCGCACTGCTTGCGGTGCTGGCGCTGGTTTATCTGGGGGCGGGCGAAATCCTGCTGAAGGTTGCCGGCAGAACCGGCGAGGCAACGGTCGTCGACCTGCGCGACGAGACGTATCGCGTGGTGCGCAGTTACTATGGCGCTGGCGGAACTGCGGTCCGGACCGAAATGCGGACGGATTATCACGTAACCTACAGGTTAGCGGCCGACGGCCGGGACTATCGGCAGGAGAGCCGGGTTTCGGAAGACTTCTACCGAGGCCTCGCCAAGGGGCAGACGTTTCCGGTCCGCTACCTGGCGGGTAATCCCGAATTCAACCGGATCGACCCGGAACGTAGCATCTGGGGGCTACTCGTCTCCGGACTTCTGGCGGCCTTTTTCGGGTCATGCGGCTGGCTGTTCCATCGGGTCGGCAGGAAGCTGGCGGCCGCCGAACGGCTCCGGCCGGAATAATCTCAAGGAGCCGAAGGTATGTTTGTCTACATCCCGATGAACTCCCACCAATGGCTGTTGCGCACGCGCGACGGCAAGCGGGAAGCCTCATGGCGCATGTGGTTTGTGATCTTCCTCCTGCCGATCGGGTTCCTGTGCGCCACGATCTGGCTGGTCTTCCAAAGCCTTTACCTCGATGCCACGGCCGCACGGACAATCGGAGAGGTCGTGCGGGTCTATGAATGGGAGGATTGGACACCCTGGGACGGGGACACGATGGCCTACAGTCCCGTCTTCCGATATCAATTCTCCGACGGCTCCATGACCGAGGCAAGCACGGGACTGTCGTCTCCCAATTGGAATTTCCCGATCGGATCCAGCCACGAAATCCTGTTTAGCCCGGACCGAAAAGGCGATGTGAAGCTCAACAACTTCGAGACCCTGTGGGCCGCGCCGCTCATCATCGCGCTGATCGCGCTGGCGGCTCTTGTTCCTTCCGGAATCGCCAGCTTGCTGTTGTTGCGCTGGCTGAAAGGCGGCAGGAAAGCAGTTAGCGCTTACAGGTGAACGGTGCCGATAACTCCTCATCGGCACGGTACTAAGGAAAAACGTCGCCCATCGCACGAACGTCGCATGCCGGGATATCTCCGGCCTCCTATCTCTTCCGGTAGTGGGCAAGAGATAAGGATTGTCTAACATGCGTACTTATTCGATTGCGTTGTCTGTCGCTGCCGTTCTGGCGATTTCAATTCCCGGCCCTGCTTTCGCCTGGGACCTGATCGGCACCAGGGTCGTGACCGACCGGGTGGACCGGGACGTGGTTCGCGCGTCCGGGCCACGGCGTTTCAAGCAGATCAAGATCTGTGTTTTCCGCAATCCTGTGCGTTTCTACGATGTCGATGTCCGCTTCGCCAACGGCGGCCGTCAGGACGTCAAGATTGCCAGGAGGATCAATGCAGGGCGATGCACGCGGGCGATCGACCTCAAGGGCCCCAGGCGCAACATCGCCTCTGTCAAATTCATCTATGAGGAAACGAGTCTCAAGCTGAGACGCGCGACCGTCCGCGTCTTCGGCCGCTAACCGGCTGCTTTAAGTGTCCGTACTTTCAGGTGGCGTTCCGACGATTTCCGGCTTTTAAACTGAAATCGAAGGTCCGCCACCTGCCGGGAAATGGGACCTAATGCCGGAACAGATCCTGATCGATACCGGCGGCCCGGAATATATAATCGCGGCTGGCTTCGAGTTCCCGACGCAGGCGGGGCAGATCGAAGCCCATCAGTACCCCGCGCCATTTCCGGATCCTGCCCGCGACGAAGACGGTGTCCACATTGGTCCGCTCCATCAGCGTGACCACGGTGCCCGGCACGTGGTTGAGAGGCGCGACGTTCAGGGCTTCGGCGTCGAGCAGGATGATGTCGGCCTCCTTGCCCGGGGTCAGCGAGCCGGTCTTCTTGTCCAGTTTGAGCCCGCGCGCGCCTTCGATGGTGGCGCTCCGGATCGCGTCCATGGCCGTCAGCAGGGTCGGATAGTCCTCGCCGGCCAGAGCCAGTTCGTTGGCGCACATGCGCTGCAGGGTCACCATGGAGCGCATCTGGGTGAATGCGTCCGCCGTCATGGTGCATTCCACGTCGGAGGACAGGGACGGCCGGAGGCCGTGGTCGATCGCCTTCTGGATCGGCGGTGCGCCGTGGCGCATGTGCATTTCAATCGGCACCGACAGGGAAATATGTGCGCCCGCGTCGGCGGCGTAGGTCCAGCCCTCGTCGGACATGCCGGTCATATGGATGAAGATGTTGTCCGGGCCGAATTTGCCCGCGGCACCCAGTTCGTCGAAGACCGGCTGCATGCCGAAGGTTCCGACCACGTGGAGCGCGATCGGAAGGCCCAGCTCGCGGCCGATTTCCCAGCTCTTCTCGTAACCGGGTAAGTATATCTCGCCGCCCATGACCATGGTGAGCAGCTGGTCGTCGGAGGCAAAATGCTCCGCCTTGATGCGCCGTGCGTCTTCCGGATATTTCGCATTGTCGCCCCAGCCCTCGAAATAGCCGAACACCGAGCGGCGGCCCGCGTCGTGCAGGCCCTCGATGGCCGCGTCCGAATGCTCCGGCGAATGATGGATCTGGCTGACGTCCAGCACCGTGGTGACGCCGGCATCGAGCTGGGCGATCGATCCGAACAGCTCGTTGATGTAGACGTCCTCCGGCCGGTAGACCATGGAGAAGGTCTGCAGCATCTTTTCATAATAATTGTATTCGCTTTCCGGGCGGCCGTCGTTGATCAGGATTGCATCCGCAAGCACCCCGCGCAGCGCGGTTTCGAACTGGTGGTGGTGGGTATCGATGAAACCGGGCATGACAATCTTTCCCGAAGCATCGATCACGACGGCGTCTGGCGCATCGATGTTGGCGCCGACTTCCGCGATGAGGCTACCGTCGATCAGGACGTCGCCGACGGGAAAGTTGCCGATGCGGTCGTCGACCGAAAGAATCGCGCCCCCTTTGATCAGCACCTTCCGGCCCGCTTCGCCGATGCCTTTGGGCAGGGTCGCCGCCGCGGCATCCTGGGCGGCGGTCGAACCGTTGAGGGTTGCGGCCGCGGCCTCCGCGCCGGCGGTGCCGGCAAGGCTCAGATAGTCACGCCGCGTCGGGCATGAAGAAAGCGGCGCGCCGCTCCCGCAAAGTCTGCACATTGGAAGTCCTCCCTAGTCTTGCATGTGCGACGACGGCAGCAGACGACGGGAGTGACAGACATCCTGTCGCCGGGTCAGCTGCCGATAATCGATTCCGCCATCGGATAGCGTGCGATCGCATGGGCGATGCGCGAAGCGGTCGCCTGCAGTTTCGGCAGGCGTTCGGTTACGAGTTGTTCCGGGGTCACCAGTCCGGTGTAGCCGGAGGAATTCAGGGCCGCGATGGTCCGGCCGTTGCTGCCGCGGATCGGCACCGCGATTGCCGTAATGCCGTAGTCGAGCTGGTCGACGGTGGTGGCGTAGTTGCGTTCGCGGGCAAGCTCCACCTCGCGCCGCAGCGCCTCCTTGTCCGTCACGGTCTTGTTGGTGAGCGCCTTCGGCCGAAGGTCGTGAAAATAGGCGCACAGCGCATCGTTGCTTAAGCCTGCCAGAAGCACCCGGCCGAGCGAAGTGGCATGGGCAGGGTAACGCGCGCCGACGACGGCGGTGGCGCGGCGGGCACGCTGCACCGAGTAATGGGCGATATAGATGACATCCTCGCCGTCGAGCGTTCCCACCGAAGAGGCGTCGCCGAAATCCTCGACCACGTTGCGCAGTTCGGGAAGCAGCATCTCGTCGATCCGCGCGGAGAAATAGAAGGCAGAGCCCAGTCCCATCACCTTCGGCCGCAGGAAGAACCGCTTGTTGGCGTGCCCGGCATAGCCGAGTTCCACCAGCGTGATCAGGCTGCGCCGGGCCGCGGCCGGCGTAAGGCCGGTCCGGCGGGCGATTTCGCTGAGGCTCATTTCCGGATGCCCGCTGTCGAAACATTCGATGATCGCGAGGCCCTTAGCGAGCGCTTCCACGAATTCCGGTGGTCGGGTCGTCTCTTCCAAGTCGGCTTCCTTTCCGTTCCCGCTCAGCCTTGGGGAGCGAGAACGAAATCGAACTTGAACTTGGCGTCAGGTTTGATCTTCAAATCGAAGTCGAACGTGTCGGTCGGCTTGACCGGCTCCAGCTTTGCAATCAGCGACCTGCGTACGCCGAACACCGCGTCATTGTCCAGATATTCGGTGTTTTCGAAGAAGACTTCGGTGGTGATCGCGTTCATGCCAGCGGCGCGGATGATGTAATGGAGATGCGCCGCGCGCCATGCGTGCCGGTTGCCGGCGCGCAGAAGATCGCCGACCGGGCCGTCATAGGGGACCGTATAGGGCTTGGGCAGGACGGTAGTGTAGTAGTATTCGCCCTTGTCGTTGGCCACGAACTTGCCGCGCAGGTCGTATTTGTCCTGGCCTTCCTCCTGGATCGGATAGGTGCCGCTGGAATCCGCCTGCCAGGTGTCGATGATCGCGCCGGGAAGCGGATTGCGCAGCGTGTCCATCACCTTGCCGTGGACAAGCACGGTGACACCGTCGCGACCGTCGGCGAGATGGCCGCCAAGCTGCATGTCCGGCGCATTGTCCAGATAGAACGGGCCGAGGTTGGAACCTTCCGTAGCCCCGCCGCGCGTGTTGATCATATCGACCAGAGCGGAAAAGCCGAGCACGTCGGACAGGAGAATGAACTCGTGCCGGTCCGGTGTTGAGATCTTGCCGCAGTCATAGAGGAAGGTGAGCACGCCCATCCATTCCTCGTGTGTGAGGTTCACCTCGCGCGTGTAGTCGTGCAGGTGTTCGATCAGCTTGTTGATCAAAAGCTGAATGCGGCTTCCGTCCTCGGTCTTGAAGGACTCCTTCACTGCCTGGGTGATCGTGAACTCGTTCACGTCTTTCATCGTCTCCTCCCGTACGTCTGCCAAGCCGTTGATTTCGCGACATTAGCTTCGCAATCGGCCGTGCACCCTTGACGAAACCGTAAAACAGATAATAAATTTCTACAAGCGTAAAAGTTTTCGCATACCGAAAAATATAAGGAGCGGACATGCGTATCGGAAAGCAGGATCAGGCTTTCACGGCTATCGCGACCTCAGACGCGGACAGCATCACTGTGCGGGGCTACAACCTTGTCGACGAGCTGATCGGGGAGATCGATTTCACCGACTATTTCTGGCTGCTGGTCCTGGGAGAAAAACCGACGGACAAGCAGCGGCGCATGATGAACGCCTGTCTCGTCTCCATCGCGGAACACGGTCTGGTGCCGAGCGTGCAGGCGGCGCGCATGACGCTGGCCGCCGCACCCGAAGCCTGGCAGGGGGCGATGTCCGCAGGCCTTCTCGGCATGGGCTCGGTGGTCGCCGGAAGTTCGGAGATCGCCGGCCGGTATCTCGCCGAGGTGATCGCCAAGGCGAAGAGCGAAGACAAGGACATCGACACCGCCGCGATCGAAAGCCTTCACGCCCTCAAGGAAGCGCGCAAGAAGGTTCCCGGTCTCGGCCACCCCCAGCACAGCGCCGGCGATCCGCGCGCGGACCGGCTGCTTGAGATCGCCGACAAGAACGGCATCTCCGGCGTTTACATCGAAACCCTGCGCGTGCTGGCGAAACATGCCCCCGGCATCATCAACCGGCCGTTGCCGATTAATGTCTCCGGCGCCATTCCGGCCGCCATTCTCGATGCCGGCTGGCCGCTCGACGCCCTGAAGGCGGTCCCCCTGCTTGCCCGCACAGCAGGCCTGGCCGCGCACCTTTACGAAGAGGCGCAGCGCTCGATCGGTTTCATCATGTCGAACGAGGCGGATCTCGCGATCGCCTACGACGGGAAACCTTCGAAAAAGACAAAAGAAACAAAGGCGGCGCGGGACTGAGCCATGGTCAAGATCCTCAGAAACATCCGCGTGATCGAATTGGGCACCTATATCACCGGTCCTGCCGCGGGCATGCATCTGGCCGATCTTGGCGCCGATGTCATCAAGGTCGAACGTCCGGGCGAAGGCGACCCGTTCCGCGCCTTCAAGGGCGGCCTCTATTCGCCGCACTTTCAGACCTACAACCGCAACAAGCGCTCCATCGCGCTCGACACCAAGAAGCCTGAAGATCTTCAGGTCCTGCACGACCTGGTCGCATCCGCGGATGTCTTCATCCAGAACTTCCGGCCGGGTGTCGCCGAAAAGCTCGGGGCCGGGGAGGCGGATCTGCGCAAGGTCAATCCGGATCTCATCTATTGCGCGATTTCAGGCTTCGGCCGCACCGGTCCGTCGAAGGACCGCCCGGCCTATGACACGGTTGCCCAGGCCGCCAGCGGTTATCTGCGCCTGCTGACCCCGCCGGTGAACCCGCGGGTGATCGGCCCGGCGATCGCCGATGCGGTCACGGGCCAGTATGCCGCGCTCGGCATTCTCGCCGCCCTCCTGGAGCGGACGCAGACCGGCGAAGGCCGCCGGCTGGACATCTCCATGCTGGAAGCCATGACCCACTTCAACCTGGACAGCTTCACCCATTATTTCTCCGAAGGCGAAGTGATGGGGCCGCTGTCGCGTCCCGTGGTGTCCCAGTCCTACACGTTTGAGTGCAGCGACGGGAAATGGATCGCGATCCATCTTTCCTCCCCGGCCAAGTTCTGGAACGGCCTGCTGCAGGCAACCGGACAGGAACAACTCAACGACGATCCGCGCTTCAGCGAACGCCTGCGGCGGATAGAGCATCAGGACGACCTGATCGCCCATTTCATGCCGGTCTTCAAAACAGACACCCGTGCAAGCTGGTGCGACAAGCTGCTGGCGGCGGAAGTGCCCCATTCGCCGGCCTACGATTCCAACGAGGCGCTGGAAGACCCGCAGGCGAAACACTTGCAGATCGCGGTTCATGCCGAGCACCCGTCGATGGGGCCGTTCACCACCGTGCGGGCGCCTTATTCGTTCGACAGCGAGCCGGATCTCGACATCGTGCCGCCGCCGGTGCTCGACGAGCACGGCGCCGAAATCCGCGAAGAACTCAGGCGGAAGAAGACCGGATAAGCGTCGGCCGGGAGGGCCTTTAGCGCAATGAAGCAAAGGGGGGAACAATGAGCGGGAATGGGGAACTGACGGCACTGCCGGTGCCGGACGTCATGGAAGCCAGCCGCGAGATGCTGCAGAAGCAGCTCTACGCCATCTTCACCGAGCCGGCGAACGGCATCGGACCGGTTCTGGAACAGATGGCCGACCACCTGGCCTTCCAGGTCCAGCTTGAAAAAGACGGCATCATGTATGCGGCCGGACCCATGTGGACCGACGACGAGCAGCGCTGGGAGGGCGAAGGTCTTGTCGTCGTGCGCGCCGCCTCCCGGGCGGACGCCATCGCCATTGCCGAACGCGATCCGATGCACCGGAGCGGCGCCCGGACCTTCCGGGTCCGCCCCTGGATGATCAACGAAGGCAGCGTCACCGTCCGGCTCGACTACTCGAGCCAGACATTCGAATTGCTGTGAACAGAGGGAGGAGGAACCAATGAAAACTCTAATAGGACTGCTGACTGCGGGCATGCTGACACTATCCGTGCCGGCCATGGCCCAGGAAACGATCAATCTCACCGTGGCGTCGAGCCACCCGACCGCGATCCCGTGGGTCGGCATGATCAAGACCCACTTCATGGCCAAAACCGACGAGATCCTGGCCAAGACCGGCAACTACAAGATCGACTGGAACGAGGCCTTCGGCGGCCAGCTCTACAAGGCAAACGCCACGCTGACCTCGGTGGAGGAAGGCATCACCGATATCGGCTGGGTGTTCTCCTTCCTGGAGGCCGCCAAGCTGCCGCTCAGCCAGGCGTCCAGCTATGCGCCGTTTTCCACCAACAACCCGGCGGTCCAACTGTCGGTGATGGAGGAACTGTTCGAGACCAACGACGCCTTCCGCAACGAGTGGGAACAGCACAATCTGAAGGTGCTCGGCTTCACCGGAACCGACGGCTATGACCTCTACACCAAGCAGCCGCTGGACAGCTTCGCCGCGCTCAACGGCATGAAACTGTCGGCACCCGGCGTGCTCGGCAACTGGCTGCGCGGCACCGGGGCCAATGCGGTCGACGGGGCGCTCACCACCTTCTACACCGACATCCAGACCGGCGTGTCGGACGGTGTGCTGTCGCTTGCCCTCGGCGTCCTGCCGGCCAAGATCTACGAGGTGGCGCCCTATATCACCCGCGTGGACATGGGCGTTGCCTTCTCCGGCGCGGTCGCGATCAACCGGGACACCTGGGACGGTCTGCCCGAGGAAGTGCAGAACGCCATGGTCGAGGCGGGCAAGTACTACACGGTCTCCCACGGCGAGGACCTGCTGAAGCGCCACGAATTCGCGCTCAACAAGATGGTCGAGGTCGGGGCCGACCAGAACCCGCCGGTGACCATCACGCCGATGACGCAAGATGACCGGGGCGCGTGGGTGAACGCCATGCCGAATCTCGCCAAGGAATGGGCCGATTCCCTTGAGGAGCGGAACATTCCGGCGCGCGATTTCCTCAAGGCCTACATGACCGGTCTCCGCAAGAAAGGCGAGACGCCCGTGCGGGCCTGGGACAACGATCTCTGATCGCGGTCCGGCAACGTGACGGGACATCCTGAAAAGGCCGGCGTTTCCCAAACGGAACGCCGGCTTCCAATCCTGCGCCGCTCCTGGGCCTTTCTCGTCGATGCGCTGGCGGCGACGGGCACGCTGCTGATCGGGGTTTTGATGCTGGTCATCTGCGCCGATGCGGTGGCCCGCAACACCCTGGGCGCATCCCTGCCGCTTGTCTCCGAACTGGGCGCTCTGATGCTGGTGATGATCGTCTATCTGCAGCTTGCCACCACCGTGCGCGCCGACCGTCTCGCCCGTACGGAAATCTTCTTCACCGGCTTCCGCGAAAGCTATCCGCGCGCAGGCGCTCTGCTGTCCGCCGTTTTCGATGCGGTCGGCGCCGCCGCGATCGGCGGCATCGCCTGGTCGACGGTCCGGATCCTGGAGAAGGACTGGACGTCGGGCGAATACATCGGGGTGACCGGTATCGCGACCCTGCCGACGTGGCCGTTCCGGGTGCTGATCCTGCTGGGCGTGACCGTGGCCGCGATCGAATTTCTCATGCGTGTTGTTGCCGCCCTGCGCTATGCGGCGTCGGGAGGTGCCAGATGAGCCCGGTCGAAATCGGTATCGCGGCCATCGCCGGCCTGATGGTCCTGATCTATCTCGGCATGCCCATCGGGGTCTCGATGCTGACGGTTTCCTTCTTCGGCGTCGCCGCCATCCGCAACGATATTGTCGCCGTTCGCATGATCGGCGCCGTCGCCAACGATTCCTTGCGCGAATATCTCTTCGCGGTGGTGCCGCTGTTCGTTCTGATGGGACTGCTCGTCACCGTTTCCGGCGTCGGCAAGGACACCTTCGATGTCTTCGAACGGGCCATGAAGCGGATCCGCGCCGGTCTCGGCATGGCCACCGTGTTTTCCAATGCGATCTTCGCGTCGATCACAGGCATTTCGATTGCGTCGGCTTCCGTCTTCAGCCGGGTCGCGGTTCCCGAAATGACCCGCCACGGCTATTCCCGGCGGTTCTCGACGGGGGTCGTCGCGGGCAGTTCGGTGCTGGGCATGCTGATCCCGCCGTCCTTGCTGATGATCGTCTATGCGGTCATTGCCGAGGAATCGGTCGGCCGCATGTTCCTCGCAGGCATCGGGCCGGGAATTCTGCTCTCCCTGATGTTCTGCCTGGCGATCTGGCTGCTGGCCACGTTCCGCAAGGACTTCGTCTTTTCAAAGGATAATGACACAAGCGATATCGGCGAACTGAACCTGCTCGACATCGTTTTCAAGGCGATCCCGATCCTGTGCCTGATGCTGCTCGTCCTCGGCGGGCTTTACGGCGGCTTTCTCAATCCGACCGAGGCCGGCGCGGCGGGCGCCTTCGGCGCCTTGGTCGTTGCGCTCCTGCGCAGATCCCTGACCGGCCGCAGCTTCTGGCGGCTGCTGGTGGAAACCGGACAGATCACCGTGTCCGTCCTGTTCCTGATCATGTCGGCGAGCTTCTTCAGCCGCATGCTGGCGCTGTCCGGCCTGCCGAATGCGCTTGCGGACCTGCTTCTCAGCAGTTCGCTCGGTGCCTACGGATTTCTGCTGCTTTACCTGGTGCTGGTGATCCTGCTCGGCTGCCTGATCGATTCCATCTCGATCATGCTGATCCTGCTGCCGATCGCCCTGCCCGTGGCGGAGGCCGCCGGGTTCGACCTGATCTGGTTCGGGGTGTTGACCGTGATCGGGGTGGAGGTCGGATTGCTCACGCCGCCCTTCGGCCTGTCCGTCTACACCATCAAATCCTCGATGGACGATCCGGACCTTACGCTGGGCGATGTCTTCCGCGGCGCCATGCCCTTCGTCCTGACCATGATCCTCTGCATTGCGATCATCGTCGCCTTCCCACCGATTGCGACCTATATCGCACGGCTTTGAAGAAGAAACCCGGAGACCAGACCCATGAAGACCCTTCTCTTCATCTGCGGCAGCCTGCGGGCAGCCTCTTCCGCACGCGGCACCCAAAGGGCGCTGCAGGCAGCCCTTGCCGGAACCTGCGCGACGGACGAGACCGACATCGGCGTGCTGCCCCATTACAACGCCGACATAACCGACAACCCGGAGGTCGAGACCTTCAAGCGCCAGGTGGCGAACGCCGACGGCGTGGTGTTCGTCACGCCGGAATACAATTACGGCATCCCGGGCGTTCTGAAGAACGCCATCGACTGGGCGTCTCGGCCGGGCTATGCCTCCGTCTTCAAGGACAAGCCTGTCTTCGTCATCACCGTTTCCGGCGGCGCGCTCGGCGGTGTGCGTGCCCAATCGCAGCTGAAATACGCCATGAGCGCCGTGCTGGCCCGGGTGTTTCCCTATCAGGAAGTCGTCGTCCCGACCGCCAATGACAAGATGAAAGACGGTCTGCTGGCCGATGAGGCGATCATCAGTTTCGCGACGGAGGGGTTAAAGGCGTTCATCGCGGAACTCTGAACGGATTGCTTGAGAGGAGCCTTTCCGCGATTGCCTTAGTGCGGCCTGCTCCTCACCTTTCGGGTTTGATGATCCGGTTGCGCAGGATGCCGATACCTTCGACTTCCAGCTCGACGACATCGCCGGGCGCCAGAAAGCGCATGTGTTCGAGCCCGCACCCGTTGCCGACGGTTCCGGACCCGAGAAATTCGCCCGGGTACAGGGTTTCCGAGGCACTGATGTGCTCGATCAGATCTTCGAAGGACCAGTACATGGTGGAAGAGGAGCCGCGTCCGATTTCCTCGCCGTTGATCCGGCAGATCATGGTGAGATTGTAGGGATCCGTCAGCTCGTCGGCGGTGACCAGGCAGGGCCCCATCGGATTGGACGTGTCGAAGTCCTTGCCCTTGGCCGGGCCGAGCTGGCCGCCCATCTCGGCCGTCTGCGCGTCCCGTGCGGTGACATCGTTGAAGATCGTGTAGCCGAAGATGAAATCGTGGGCGTTTTCCTTTTTGACGTCCTTCGCGGTCTTGCCGATGTAGCAGCCGAATTCGAGTTCGAAGTCCATGAAATTGGAGTAGCCCGGCCAGATCACGTCGTGATCGTGACCGGTGACCGCAAAGCGGTTCGCCTTGTAGTAGATCGGCTGGTCGTAGAAGGTCTGCGGAACCGAAAGAATGCCTTTCGCTTCCATGTCCTTCATGGCCGCTTCGGGATCCGCGGCCTGCTGTGCGCGCAACTTCCGAGCATTGGTGAAGGCCTGGACCAGGTGGGTTTCGAAGCACAGGCAATCGCGCATCTGGATCGGCGGCTGAATCGGGGCCTGCAGGCGAACCTCGGCTCGGTCGACCGTGGAGGCGGCTGTGGCCTTGGCGATGGCGTCGCGCGCGGCGGACAAGCCGTCTTCGCCGGCCTCTACGAGCCCCTGAATAGACAGGATGGCCCCGTCCGAAGCACGCGCCAAGTCGACGATCCGGGTTTCGTCGGAAATCAGCGCGCCGGCGCGGCCGATGCCGTCGCCCTTGTCATAGGTTACCAGCTTCACGGTTTCATCTCCCCAAAGGTCAGCTGTTTTTTGTCATTGTGCGATCGCGGTACTTCATGCCCGCGGTCAGGATGGCCACCATGTGCCTTGCGGCATCTTCATAGTCCTGAGAGGAGCACGCGCCATCGGACAGCCGGGCGATCCGGCCGTTGTCCATCATGACCAGCATCATGGCGCCGAGCATGGTGTGATAGGCCCAATGCACCTCGGCCCTGGTCCAGTCCGGAAAGCATTCGGCGATGGCTTCGATCATCATCTGCGCGACCGGATCGAACATGTCACGGAATATGCCACGCGTTTCCGCGCTCGGATCCGACAGTTCGCGTGCCATGATCTGCCCGAAATAGGAGGATTTCTCCGAGCCGCGCAGGTTGAACATCGGATAAATCAGGGCTTTCACGACCAGCTCGATCCGCCGGTCGAGGTCCGGTTCGCTGCGCGCGAGCTGCAGGCCGGTGACCCGCTGGTCATAGATCGTTGGCACGCGCTTTTCGAACAGGGCGCGGTAAAGGCCTTCCTTCGAACCAAAGTGATAATTGATCAACGCGACCGGTACGGAGGCCAGTGTTGCGATCTTCCGGACACTTGAACCGTCATAGCCAAGCTCGGCGAACACGCGCTCGGCCGCATCCATGATCCGTGCGCGTGTCGGTTCCAATTGTTCCGTCTCGGCCTTGGCTCTGCTCACGATAGGGTCCTTGAATGGCGGTTATTGAACAACATAATAAAAATCTTGAACACTTGTTCAAGTCAGCTTATCGTGAATCTACAAAAAATTAGATCGGGTCGAAATCTGGGAGGAGATCATGAAGGCCTTTTTGAAAACCGCGGGCATTTGCGGCGCGCTCTTGTTGGGGTGGAACGCCACGGCATATGCGCAGGAAACCATCAGACTGACGGCTGTCTCGGGTCACCCCGAGGTCTTTTTGTGGGTGAAGCACATCAAGGATACCTTCATCCCCACGGTGAACGCCGAACTGGCCAAGACCGGCGACGTCAAGGTCGAATGGACCGAAGCCTATGGCGGAACCCTGGTGAAGCTCGGTTCGGAAGCCGAATCCATGCGCAGCGGCATCGCCGACGTCGCGATGGCTTCCGGCGTCTTTTCTCCAGCCGAACTCGGCATCCTCAATCTGACCTACGCCATGCCGTTCGGTCCGACGGATCCCGAAATGGTGACCAATGCAGTTGAGGGCGCCTTGACTGGCACCGAAGGCCTGCTGGACCAGATCGCCGAGGAAACCGGTGTGGTCTATATCGGCGGCGGCGTCGCCATCGACGGCTACAACATCGCCGCGACCAAGCCGCTCAAGTCCCGTGCGGAAATGAAGGGCATGAAGATCGGCGGGGCCGGTCCGAACCTCGCCTGGCTCGACAGCACCGGCGCCGTGGGCGTCCAGGGCAGCTATGTCACCTTCTACAACGACATCAAGACCGGCGTGTATGACGGCAACATCGGCTGGATGACGGCCAATGTCCCGGCCAAGATCTACGAAGTGGCGCCCTACTACGCCAAGGTCGATTTCGGCGCCATGTACATTGGCGGACTGGGAATTTCCAAGACCCGCTGGGACGACTTCTCCGACAGCACCAAGGCGGCGTTCCGGACCGCCGCGAAAGCCTATTCCAAGGCGTTCTTCGCGGAACAGAACGCGCGATACGAGGCGGCCAAGACGAAGATGCTGGAAAACGGCGGTCAGATTATCGAGTTTCCGGCTGCGGAACGGGACGCCTGGATCACGGAAATGGCGAACCCGGTCACGGCATGGCGGCAGGCGGCCCTTGCCCGCAACGAACCGGTGGACGAATTGCTCGGCGCTTACGTCGGCAATCTGAAACAGGCCGGCTTCACCTTCACCCGCGACTATCTCTCCGAGTAACCCGCGTTCGAGCGGATCCGGCCGGTTTTCCGGCCGGATCATGAATTGACCGCACGGAGGACTGAATGCGCGGGAAACTTGACGGATCCGACGGTTCGCTCGGATCGATCGTGGCCGGACTGAATGCCGTTGGCTCCTTCTGGATCATCGGCCTCATGCTGCTGATCTGTGCCGACGTGACGATGCGCAACCTTTTCAATGCGCCGATTGCAGGTGTTGCCGAAATGGTGGCGTTTTCCATCGTCGGCATCGTCTTCCTGCAGCTGGCACATACGCTCCGTACGGGATCGCTGACCCGGACCGATCTCCTGTTGTCGGCGCTGGAGCAGCGTGCGCCGATGGCAAAGCGCCTGTTGCTGGTCTTGTTCAATCTTGTCGGCGCGTGCGCGATCGGGCTGACCTTCTGGTATTTCCTGCCCTCGCTCGAGGTCGCCTGGACCAAGCCGGACCGGAACTTCATGGGCAATCCCGGCTTCTTCCAGATACCGACCTGGCCGCTCTACGCCATGATGGCCATCGGCATGCTGGCGACCGTCTTCCAGTTCCTGGCATCGGCACGCGATGCCTTGAGGGGAGGCAGGGCATGAGCGGGATCGAGATTGCGTTCGGATCGATCGCACTCATGCTGGTGCTGATCTATTCCGGCATGCATGTTGCCGTGGCGCTGATCGCCACTTCCTTCGGTGGCGTCTGGCTGCTGCGGGGCAACTTCGATCTAGCGGCCAACATGATGGTGGTCGCGTTCAAGGATTCCATCACCGACCAGCTCTTCGGCGTGGTGCCCCTGTTCGTCCTCATGGGACTGGTCGTGTCCGTGTCGGGCATCGGCCGCGACACGTTCGATGTGGCGCAACAGGGCTTGCGGCGCCTGCGCGGTGGTCTCGGCGTGGCGACCGTGGCTGCGAACGCCATCTTTGCCGCCATCACCGGCATTTCCATCGCCTCGGCTGCCGTCTTCACCAAGGTGGCTGTGCCGGAAATGCGCCGCCACGGCTACACGCCCCATTTTTCGGTCGGTGTCGTTGCCGGGTCCTCCGTTCTCGGCATGCTGATCCCGCCGTCGCTCCTGTTCATTCTCTACGGAATTCTGACGGAACAGTCGGTCGGCTCCCTGTTCATCGCCGGGGTCATCCCGGGCCTGCTGCTGGCAACGGTCTTTGCGGTCGGCATCGTCCTGATGGGCTATCTGACCCCGCAATTCATCGGCGGCACGCAGGATGACGGCGAGGAGGCCGTGTCCATGTCGGCGGCGGAGGCAACAGGCAAGTTGCTGCCGATCGTCGTTCTGGTCGCCCTTGTGCTGGGCGGCATCTACGGCGGCGTGTTCACCCCGACCGAAGCCGGTGCGGTCGGCGCCGCGGGCGCCCTGGTTCTGGCGATCGGCAAGCGGCGCCTGTCCTGGAACAATTTCTGGCAGGTTCTGGTGCAGACGGGCCATACGACAGCCGCCATCTGTTTCCTGATCATGGGGGCGAGCCTCTATTCGCGCATGCTGGCCTTTTCCGGTCTGCCCGGCTGGCTCAGCAATGCCGCGATCGACGGCGGCTATTCGGCCAACGGGGTGGTGCTGGCTATGATCGCCGTGATGGTGATCCTCGGCACCATCCTGGACAGCTCGTCCATCCTCCTGCTCGTGCTGCCGATCGTCGTCCCGATCCTGACGGGCCTTCATGTGGATCTGATCTGGCTGGGCGTGATCACCATCCTGGCCGTCGAGGTCGGCCTGCTGACCCCGCCGTTCGGCATCGCCGTCTATGTCATCAAGTCGACCCTGGGGCCGGACACGGATGTATCGCTGGGCCAGATCTTCCTGGGCGCCGCGCCCTTCGCCCTGATGATGTTCCTGGTTCTGGGCCTTGTCTTCCTGTTCCCCGCCCTCGCAACCGCACTGCTTTAAAGAGAGAGACCCCATGTCCAAATGGCAATTCACCAAAGGCCTTCACGATCTCGGTAACGGTTGCTGGGCCTATTTGCAGCCGGACGGGTCCTGGGGCTGGTCCAATGCGGGCATCATTGCCGATGGCGAAGCGTCGCTTCTCGTCGACACCCTGTTCGACCTGAAGTACACAAAGGAAATGCTCGACGCGATGCGGGCCTCAATCCCCGCGTCCGAGAAGATCGGCATTCTCGTGAACACCCACGCCGACGGCGACCATACATTCGGCAACCAGCTCGTCGAAGGCGCGCGCATCATTGCGACCGAAGGCACCGTTGCCGACTTCGCCCGCTTCGACCCGGCGGTGCTCGACCAGATCATGAAGGACCCGGCAAAATACGGCCGTGCCGGAGACTTCATGGCGGAATGTTTCCGGCCGTTCGAATTCTCCGATATCGTTCTGACCCCGCCTACGGAAACCTTCAAGGACCGGATGACCATCAAGGTCGGGGACAAGACGGTGGAACTGATCGAGGTCGGTCCGTCTCATTCGCTGGGCGATGCACTGATCCATGTGCCCGATGACAAGGTCATCTACACTGGCGACATCCTGTTTTCGGAAGGCACGCCGATTGCCTGGTATGGCCCGATCGCCCGCTGGATCGACGTCTGTAATCTCGTTCTGGAGATGGATGTGGAAACCATCGTGGCCGGTCATGGCCCGATCTCGACCAAGCAGGACGTGCGCCGCATGCGCGACTACCTCATGGACATCACCGAAAAGGCGCGCCCGTTCTATGAACAGGGCATCGATTTCCTCGATGCCGCCTACAAGATCGACCTTGGCGAGTACCGCGACTGGAACGACGCGGAACGAGTCATCGTGACCCTGCGCACCCTCTACGATGATTTTGAAGGCGCCGCCGAGCGGCCGGTGCATCCGCCGATCCCGTTCTTCGAACACATGAAGGACATGCGCGAGCACCTCGGCAAACCTCCGGTTCATTGCGACTTCTGCGGCCACGAACACTAGGTCGTGGCAAAGCCCGCTTTATTGCAGAGTCCTGAGCGACGCCGGAGCCGCGCTGGGCACGGCCGCCAGAAGCCTCTGGGTGTAGGCGTGTTCCGGTGCCGACAACAGCTTAGCCGTAGGACCGGTTTCGACGATCTCGCCCCGGTACATGACCGCGATCCGGTGGCTGACCCGTTCCACCACGGCGATGTCATGGGAAATGAACAGGAAGGACACGCCCTCGCGCGCCTGAAGGTCGAGCATGAGGTCGGTCACCTGCCGGGCGATGGAGACGTCGAGCGCGGACACCGCCTCGTCGGCGATGATCAGCTTCGGTGACACGGAGAGCGCGCGGGCGATGCACAGTCTCTGCCGCTGCCCGCCTGAGAACTGATGCGGAAACCGGAAGATCGCGTCCCGTTCCAGACCGACCCTGTCGACGAGCTGAGCCGCCAGGTCCTTCTGGTCCCTGGCCGAAACCAGTCCGTGAATCCGCGCCGGTTCTGTGATGAGGTCGTGGACGGCAAGGCGCGGGTTGAGGCTTGCGAACGGGTCCTGAAACACGATCTGCACGTCCTTGCGGGTTTCGCGCAGCACGTCCTTCGATACGCCGGTCATCGGCTTTCCGTTCAGAAGGACGGTGCCCTCCTCTGGTTCGATCAGCCGAAGGATCGACCGGGCGAGCGTGGACTTGCCGCAACCGGATTCGCCGACGAGCCCCAGCGTCTCGCCGCGCGCGACCTGAAGGGAAACCTGATTGACGGCGGTGTGCTTGTCGGTCTTCTTCGAAAACAGTCCGGACTTCGATGAAAACCGGGTCGACAGCCGGTCGACCTGGAGCACGATCTCGCTCCCGGCCTCTCCGGCCTGGCTGCCTTCGCCCAGTTTCGGCGTCGCGGCCATAAGCTGCCTGGAATAGGCGGCCTTCGGCGCCTGAAACAGGTCGGCGACCGTTGCCTCTTCCTGCTTGATGCCGTTTTTCAGAACCACGACCCGGTCGGCGATTTCGGCAACGACGCCCATGTCGTGGGTGATGAACAGGACGCCCATGCCGATTTCCGCCTGAAGGGAGCGGATCAGGTCGAGGATTTCCGCCTGGGTCGTCACGTCGAGCGCCGTCGTCGGCTCATCCGCGATGAGAAGCTGCGGCCGGCAGGCGAGCGCCATGGCAATCATCACCCGCTGGCGCAGGCCGCCGGACAGTTCGTGCGGGAATTGCTTCAGGCGCCGGGCGGGTTCGGGAATCCGCACCTGGTCCAGGGCCTCTACTGAGGCGGCGAGTGCCTCGCGCATGGACATGCTACGGTGACGGATAAACACCTCAGCAAGCTGATTGCCCACGGTCAGCACCGGATTGAGCGAGGTCATCGGCTCCTGGAACACCATGGAAATCCGGTTGCCACGGACATTGCTCAGTGCCGCATCGGGTAGCTTCGTCAGGTCGATGACCTCATCCCCGTCGCGCAGGCGGATGCTGCCGCCGGCGATCCGTCCGCCTTCGCGCTCGATAAGACGCAGGATCGAAAGCGCCGTCGCCGATTTTCCAGACCCGGATTCGCCGACGAGCGCCAGCGTTTCCTTAGGCCCGATCGCAAACGACAGCCCCTTGACCGCCTCATGGCTGCCGAAGGCAATGCGCAGGTCCTGAACCTCGACGACGGGATCTGTCATTTGAGTTGGCCTCTGCGGCGTGCGGCGAATTCCGGATGGCTGTCGAAGCCGGGAAGCGGCGGCGTCCAGCGGGCCAGGCCCGGCTTGAAGGAAAAGGCGATCGGGTCGTCGCCATGGACCTGCCAGTTCACCGTGTCGCCGAGTTCCAGCATGCCATAGGCACCGGCCGGTTCGCCGTTGGTGGTGAAGCTTTCCGTCAGCGATTGCTGGGTCAGGTGGGTGATGCCGTCGACCGTGGTGATCGTGTTCCAGTGCACGTGGCCGGCAATGCACGTCACCGGCACCCGGGCCTGGGCGAGTGCCGCACGGGCGCGGTCCGCCATCGGGTAGGTGGACGAGTCCGGGTTGCGTTCGAAATAGTAGTTTCCGGTCTGGGCATGGCCGGAAATCGGCACATGGCTCATGACCAGCAGCGGCCGGTCCGCGGTCTGGGCAACGCGGGACAGCCAGACCAGGTCGGTCTCGCGCAGGACGAAACCGGAATGTTCCGGCGACCGCATGATTTTACTGTCGGCGCGCCACAGCACGATCCGCCAGCCGCCGATGTCGAATGTGGTGTTGTCCAGCGACTGGCCGAGGATTTCCTCGTTGTCGGAGACTTCGAGATAGTCCCGGTCGTGGTTGCCGTTGATGTGATGGATGGGGCTCGTGATCGGCTTGAATGCCTCGGCAACCTCGCGTTCGAGGCGTAGGTCCGTATCCCGGTCCATGTCGGAAATCCGGTCGCCGAGATCGACGACGAAATCCGGCTTTGCGTCGTTGGTAAAGCGCTCGAACTCGTCCATCAGCCCAAGCGCCGTATCGCCGCGCTTGGTAGTTGTCGGAGTGCCATGATGAATGTCGGAGACGATGCAGATGCGGACGGACACGGGGGGATGCCTTTGTTTCTAAGTTCGGGAAGGAGGCACCGCCGGCCGGAACCGGCGATGCTGAGAGCGTCAGGTGAGGGCTAAACTCAGTTGAAGGAGATCGAGCCGGCGCGGAAGTCGAGCACATAAGGAATGTGACCCGGCTTCGGTGCCCAGTTGACGTTGGTCTTCATTGCCCAGCTTTCGTAAGGACGGTAGAGCGGCAGAACCGGCGGGTCCTGCTTGATGCGTTCCATCAGGTCCGCATAGGCCGCACGGCGCAGTTCGACATCGCCGGAGAAGCGGAATTTCTCCCAGATCTTGGCGTAGTCTTCGTCGGTGTTGAACCGGCCTTCGGATTCCGACGGACCGTTCGGGGCCCACATCACGCCGAAGCAGCCGAACGGATCGGCGAAATACATCGGGTTGGACCAGTTGCGCACCATCAGGTCCGGAGAATTGCCGGTCCATTTGTCGCCAACGTTCACCTTGCCCTTGATGCCGACCTCGGCCCACATTTCCATGATCGCCTGAGCGGCGAGCAGGCCGTTGGTGTAGTAGCTCGGTGCGGTGTCGAAGGTGATCTCGGTGCCGTCGTAGCCGGCTTCCTTCAGGAGCTCCTTCGCCTTTTCCGGATTGTATTCGAAGGTCGTCAGCTCCGGCTGGTAGAGCTGGCCGAATTCCTTCAGCGTGTGGGTCGACGGCACCACGGCCTTGCCGAGCCACAGGGCTTCGTTGAGCGCGTCGCGGTCGATGGACAGCGACAGGGCCTGGCGGATGCGCGGATCCTTCAGAACTGGATGGTTCTGATTCATGATCATGACGTGGAACAGGGCGGTCGCGCTGCCTTCGGCCTTCATGTCCGGATCGCTTTCGATCAGGGACAGCTGGTCCGGAGCGATGTTGGTGATGATGTCGGCTTCGCCGGTCTTCAGAGCGGTGATGCGCGAAGCGGTTTCCGGCATGTGCTTGACGGTGACCTTGTCGAGCGGTGCCTTTTCACCCCAGAAGTCGTCGAATTTTTCCCAGACGACCCGTTCGCCCGGAACGAAGTCGGCGACCTTGTACGGGCCGGTGCCGACCGGCTTCAGGGAGAAGGCTTCGTAGTCGTCGTCTTCGGCGACGTTCGGATCACCGGCGAGCGCCTTGGTGTACTCTTCCGGGATGATCATGACCTGCTGCAGGTTTAAAAGCGTTTCCCACAGCGGCTCGGCACGCTTGGCGTAGATGCGGACGGTGTAATCATCCACTTTCTCGGCCTTTTCGAAGTTGCCGAGACGGTCGCGGGCGCGCACCTGGTAGGGCGTGAAGGTCGCCTGGTACATGCGGTTCAGCGAGAACACCACGTCGTCGGCGGTCATGTCTTCGCCGTTGTGGAACTTCACGCCTTCGCGCAGTTTCAGTTCCATGGTCGTCGGATCGAGCAGCTTCCATTCGGTCGCCAGAGCCGGAACCCATTCGGTTTCCGTGGTGTCGTGGTTCCGGTCGATCAGCGTGTCGAAGGCATTGTAGTAGAACTGGGAGCCGACGTTGGAATGGTCGCGGCCCGGATCGAGGTAGCTGGAAACGTTGGCGGCGCCAACGGTGAGTTCTGCCGCGAACGCGCCCGATGCAAGCATCGAAGCAAGTGCGGTGGTTGCCAGAAGTTTCTTCATCATAAGCCTCCAGGGCTTCAAGGGGTTGCAGGCAGTGGTGGCCGTTCCGGCTTCTGGTTCTTGAAAGGGTCAGCGGCTGCGCAGGCGCACGTCGGCGTGGTCGCGCAGCCAGTCGCCGAGGATCTGCACGGCGAAGGTGAGGAGCAGGATCATCATCGCCGGGGCGACCACGATCCACGGGGCGGTCGGCAGGTAGTCGCGGCCGACGCCGACCATGGAGCCGAGCGTCGCCGTGGGCGGCTGCACGCCGAGGCCGAGGAACGACAGGGTCGATTCCAGGATGACGATGTTGGAAAAGTTCAGGGTGAACTGGACCACCAGTGGCGACACCACATTGGGCAGGATGTGGCGCAGGGCGATGCGCAGCGGTCCGGCACCGGCCGCCCGCGCCGCCTCGATGAACGGCATTCCGGTCAGCTTGCGCACTTCACCGCGCACGATGCGCGCGTGCTGCTCCCAGCCGTAGACGCCGAGCACCAGCACCATGATCTCCAGCGAGCTGCCGAAGATGGCCAGGATCAGAAGCGCGATCAGGGTGAAGGGAATGGCGATCTGGGCATCGACCGCGCCCATGACGACATCCTCGAACACGCCGCCGACAAGACCGGCGAGCAGTCCGAGCGTGCCGCCGATCAGAAGCCCGATGACGGCGCCGGCCAAAGCAAGGGCAAAGGTCAGCCGCAGGCCGTAGATGCAGCGCGAGAGAACGTCCCGGCCGAGCTCGTCGGTACCGAGGAAAAAACCGGCCTTGTAGCGCTCGAAGCCGAGCGGCGGGCGCAGGCGCGAGATCAGGCTTTGATGGTTGGGATCGAACGGCGAGATCAAGGGTGCTGCGATCGTCAGCAGCACCAGGATGAGCCCGACGATCAGCGCGATCCTGAGAACCCAGTCGGCCTTGCACCACAGTGTGTAGCCGGGGATCCGGTGCAGGGACAGGATCGGCCGCCGGGCGGTCTGGGGCAGGGAAGAGGTGAGGTCGCTCATGGCTTATCCCTTTGCAAGACGGATGCGCGGATCGGCATAGGCGTAGGCGATGTCGACCGCGGCGTTGATGCAGATGACGGCGACGGCGACCATCAGCACGCCGAACTGGAGCACCGGGTAGTCCCGCATGATCGCGGAGCGCACCAGCAGGTCGCCGATCCCCGGCCAGGAGAAGATGGATTCGATGACCACGCTGCCTGCGGCGATCCAGCCGGCGATCTGCAGGCCGACGACGGACAGGATCGTGATGGAGGCGTTTCGCAGGCCGTGCTTCAGGATCACGGTGCGTTCCGGCAGGCCCTTGGCCCGGGCGGTGCGCATGTAGTCCTGGCCGAGTACGTCCAGCATGGCGTTGCGGGTAAAGCGGGTGAGGGCCGCGACGAACATGCCCGACATGGCGAGCGTCGGCATGATGAAATGCAGCGCGGTGCCGTCGCCGACCACGGGCAGCCAGTTGAGCGTGTAGGCGAAGATCAGCACCAGCAGGGTGGCGATCACGAAGGGCGGCACCGCATAGCCCATGAAGGCGATCACCATGATGGCGCTGCCGACGAACCGTGTCCGGTAGACCGCCGCCGCGATGCCGAGCGGGATGGAAAACGCGAAGGTGAAGACCGCGGTGCTGAAGAGGAGCTTCAGTGACGGCCAGATCCGCTCGGCGGCGATCTCCGCAACCGGTCGCCGCTCGAGGAACGAAAGGCCGAATTCGCCGGTAAAGATCGAGGCGACGAATTTCCAGTACTGGGTCGCGATGGACCCGTCGAGGCCGTAGTAGGCGATCAGCAGCTGGCGGTCTTCCTGGGTAATGCCTTCGCCGATGACGAAATCGATCGGATTGCCGGAAAGCCGGGTAGCGAAGAAGACCAGCGTGACGATGATGAACAGCGTGACAGCCATCTTGAACAGCGTCCGCAGGACATAACTCAGCATGACAGTGCTCCTTGGGGTGGGGAGACGACGCTTTCGTTCAAGGGAATGGCCGGCGGCCGGGCCACATGAATGAAGGCCAGACCGGCGCGGGCGGCGGCCTCGCCGTCGGTAGCCGGGTTGTCGCCGACGAAGATGGAGGTTTCCGCCGTGGCGCCGGACCGGCCGAGCGCCAGGTCGATCAGCGTCGGTTCCGGCTTGCCGACGGACCGCAGGATCACATCCGGCTTGCACAGGCGGACGGCGGCGGCGAGCGCTCCGGTCTCGGGAACCGGCAGGCCGTCCGGATCCGGATGGGTGGCGTCCAGATTGGCGACGATGAGGTCGGCGCCCTGATGGAGCGCCTTCAGGAGCCGTTGCAGGTCGGCGATGGTGAAACGCGGATCGCGCGCCAGCAGCACCACATCGGGCGCTGTGTCGACCGGACGGAGACCGAGGGTTTCCGCCAGATCGCGGATCGGGTCTTCCGCAAACACCTGGAGGGCAGCACCCGGATAATCCCGCGCGATCCGGTTGACCGCGACTTCACCGGCCAGACAGATCCGGTCGGCCGGGATGTCGAAGCCGATCAGGGCCAGACGGTCGGAAAGCGTTTCCCCGGTATCGGCGGAATTGTTGGAAACGATCCAGAGGCGGTCCGCCACCGCATCGGCGAACTCCAGCGCTCCGGAAAGAGGCTGTCCTCCGGCAACCAGGCAGCCGTCGAGGTCGCACAGGACGGTGTCGTAGCCGGCGACCATCTCCGGGGTCAGGTCCTGAACCTGCCTGTTTCTCAATTCCAGCATCTGTCCATCCGATTGGCCGCAATTGATCGTTCCGGCGCCCTCACCGTGTAGGGGCCGGGTACGGAATGCGGTCCGTTTTGTTTCAAGAAAGCCGGAACGTGGCTCCGGCCTCGGGATGGATATGAAACTGTCGTCTAAGTGTGACGCCGCCGTAACAAAGAAAACCTATGGTATGGGCCAGCAAAACATTTGCGTTGCTTCCAACAGGAATGGCTGACTTTTCATGTCGGTGACATTGTCTCGTATCCGCGCGATCAATGCGGTCGCGGCCGGCGGCTCCTATGCGGAAGGCGCCCGGGCGCTCAAGATTTCCCAGCCGGCCGTGGCCCGTCACGTCAAGGAACTGGAGGCGGAATTCGGCGTCCGCCTGTTCGACCGCAAAAACGGTGTTCTTTATCCCACGCCGCTCTGCAACGAGCTGTGCGACATTGCCGAACGTATGGCTGAAGCGGAACGCGAGGCGCGGCGGATCCTGTCGCGCCACAACACGCTGTTGAACGGGCGTCTGACCATCGGGTTGGGCAATTCCATGCCCGGCATGGCGCTCGTCGCCCAGTTCCTGAAACGCCATCCAAGCATCGAGATCGCGGTGGAGACCGGGTCCCACGAACAGATCACCAAGGCGGTTCTGCGGCGCGAGGTCGATGTCGCCGTCCTGCCCGATGTGCCTGCCGACGGCCGCTTCCGTCAGGCGCTGCTAGCCCGCCAGAACGTGGTCGCGATCGTCCATCCGGACAGCGCGCTGTCGCGGGAGGCGACCGTCACCTGCGAGCGGCTGATGGCCGAACCGCTGATTTTCCGCACCCGCGGCTCGTCGACCCAGCGCGTGGTGGACCGCGCCTTTCGCGCTGCCGGGTTCGAGCCCGTCCCGTTCCTGACCCTCGACACCCGCGACGCGGTCTACGAGGCCGTGGTCAACGGCCTCGGCGTCGGCTTCCTGTGGCGCTTCGGCACCGGGCGGACCGACGTGGTTCACCGGGTACCGGTCAGCGACATGAAGCGCGAATATGACGAGGTGGTCTTCTCCCTGGCGGATGAGCGTAGCGTGCTGCTCGACGCCTTCTTCACCGCCGTCGAAGCCTTCCGCAAGGACGCGGATATCCTACTACGGCAGTAGCGCCTTATTTCGGCGCCGTGGCCGGGGCGACCATGCCGGGGACATAGGCGCTGGAGATGAACGAACGGGCGTGGGCCTTGAAGGCTTCCGCCAGCCGGGAGGGGCGCAGGGATTTCAGGCTCGCCACCCCGAGTGTCATCGGCCGGTGGCTGCCGGACAGGCGCACGCGGACGACCTTGCGCCCGTCGAGGGCCGCATCCGATCGGGGTGTCACATTCGCAAGCGTGTAGCCGAAGCCGTTGGCGACCATGGTGCGGATCACGTCCGGATGGGCGAAACGGTAACCGATGTTGGGCGTCAGGCCTTCGGCCATGAACAGCGCCTGGAAATATTCCCCCGAGAGCGGCAGATCGAGGAACACCATCGGCAGTTCGGCAAGCTCCTCCAAGCTGACCGAGGACCGCCGGGCCAGCGGATGGTTCTCGCCGAAGAGCGCATGGGCGGGAAGCTCGACCAGCGGCAGGAACTCGATATCCTCCGGGATCGACAGGTCATAGGTCACGGCCACGTCGATGGCCGCACTTCTGAGCCCGTTCAGCATGGTTTCCTGGTGGTCCACATGGGGGCGGATGGTGGTGCCGGGAAAGGCGGAGGTGAAGGCGAGCGCAAGTTCCGGCAGGATCATCGGCGCCAGGGTGGTCAGGCAGCCGACGTTGAGCTGGCCCCGGATGTCGTCGCTTGCTTCCGAGGCGACGCTGTAGAGGGTTTCCGCCTGTTCCAGCAGTTGCTTGGCTTCCGCCAGCAGCGTCCGCCCGACGGGGGTGAGCGACAGCCCCTGGGCGTGGTGGCGGATGAACAGCTGGACGTTGAGCTCTTTTTCAAGCTGCGAAATCGCCGTCGACACGGACGGCTGGGAAATGCTGACCCGCTCCGCCGCCCGGGTGATGCTGCCGGTCTCGCCGGCGGCGATGAAATACTCAAGCTGTCTGAGCGTGAAGCGCATGAGGCGTGGCCTGAAAGAATCCTGTTCTCAGCAGACCCTAGAACATGCGGCGGTTGGCGTGAATCACCTGAGCTGATTATTCGTCGCCGGGCACGCCGTAGCTCGGGGCCGCGGTCGGATCGATGGCGCGGGTGACGTAGTCTTCAAGCTGCGGCTTGTAGAGATCCCAAAGGTCCGACAAGGCTCCGATCGGGTCCTCTTCGGCCCAGTCGACCCTCAGATCCGCCACCGGCCAGCTCACGTTGCGGACCATGTAGAGACCGGCGGAATGAACCGGTCCGGCCTCGCCGCCCGCCGCAAGTCCGGCCTTCATGGCCGCGATCAGCCGGTCGCCGAGATCGCCTTTCGATTCCGAGAAGCTTGCGACCATGGCGGCGGGAACCGCGTCGTTGGCAAGGAGATTTCCGGCAGCGGCGCAATAGGGGCCCTGCGCGGTCGCGTGGATGCCGAGGGTTTCTTCGCCGGAGAAGGTGGCGGCCTGCCCGGTCCGGTCGAGGACGACCACCTGCCGCCAGTCCCTGGTCGGGTAATCGGACAGCAGGATGTCCAGTGCCTTTGCCGCCGCTATGCCGCTTTCAAGCAGGTCGAGCGCCTTCGGACCCAGCGACGGGTCGGTGATGTTCTGCGAGGCGACGACGCCGGCACAGGCGCGGGCGTGCGCGCAGCGGGCGGCGACGGCCGGCGAGGACGAGGAAATGGCGATCCCCATCATTCCGGATCTGGGGCAGACGGCGGAGATCGAAAAGGTCATGAAAGGAGCCCTGAGTTATGCGTCGGGAATGACGGCGGTCACGTCGATTTCGACCAGCCATTCGGGCCGGGCAAGCGCGGAGACGACGATGCCGGTCGAGACCGGATAAACGCCTTTCAGCCATTTGCCCACCACCCGGTAGACGGCCTCCCGGTAGCGCGGATCGACGAGGTAGATGACGATCTTGGTGATATGCGCCAGTTCCGAGCCGGCTTCCTTCAGCAGCATGTCGATGTTGGCCATGGCCTGCTCCGCCTGGACGGTCACATCGCCGATGCCGACATTTTCCGTGGTGTCGAGGTTCTGGCCGATCTGACCGCGCACGAACACCATGGTGCCTTTGGCGACCACGACCTGGCAGAGATCGTTGTCGAGCTTCTGCTCCGGGTAGGTGTCCTTGGTGTTGAAACAGCGGATGCGTTTATGGGCCATGGGTTTTCCGTCCGTCATGCGTCTTCCGTCTCCCGTTGCGGAGAGCGGGTGTAAATCATGTAGCCGCGTTGCTTGGCGATATGGTCGGCCACATATCCGGCGTCGTACCACACACCCCAGATGAAGGAGGACCCGCGCCGGGTCTGCCAGGGCAGGCCGAGGAAATAGACCCCCGGCTCCTGCGAGACGCCGCGCTTGTGGATCGGCCGGCCCTGGTCGTCGAACGTGTCGACCTTCAGCCAGTCGTAGTCGACGGAAAAGCCCGTCGCCCAGATGATCGTGGTGATCCCCGCATCCTTCAGGTTCAGCTCAAGGATCGGGTTTGCAACACACTCCGGATCCGGATCGATCCTGCGCGCCTCGGGTTCTTCCGGCAGGTCCAGACCGTTGCGTTCGATAAAGGCATCCGCCTCGTCCAAAAGCGACAGGTAGTTGGCGTCCCCGCCTTCGATATTGGCCTTGAGGTCCGGTGCGAAACGCAAGGAGCCGTTCTCGTAGGCCTCGGTCCGGCCCAGAAGCATCATGCCCTTTGCGGCAAGACGGCGGAAATCGACCGTGTGGCCGCCGTCGACGCCGCTGACCGCAATGGTCGTGTGTTCCACACCGGGCGTCGTCTCGGCGTCCCACTTGTTCAGGACCCCGAGCCACCAGACGAAGTCGCGGCCGCGATAGCTGCGCGGCGGGCGGTCGTGCGGGCCGACGGAAAGATAGACCCGCTTGCCCGCCTCAAGCAGTTCGGCCGCGATCTGCGCGCCCGATGAGCCTGCGCCGACCACCAGCACCGCGCCTTCGGCCAACTGGCCGGGATTGCGGTAGGCGGCGGAATGCATCTGGGTAATGCCGGCGTCCGCGGGAACCATATTGGGCATCACCGGGTGCTGGAAGGCGCCGGTTGCCGCGATCACGTAATCGGCCTCGATCGGGCCGTCCGACGTTTCGATGTGGAACCCGCGACGGCCGGTGTTGCGCTTGACCTCGGTCACCTCCACGCCACAGCGGATGGGCGCGGAAATCTGGTCCGCATAGGCGACGAAATAATCGGCGACGTCTTCCTTCGCGACGAAGGCATCCGGGTCGCAATCGGGAAATTCCATGTTCGGGAACCGGTCATGCCAGGCCGGGCCGTTGGCGACCAGTGAATCCCATCGTTCCGACCGCCAACGCTCGGCGATCCGGTGCCGTTCCAGGACGAGATGGGAGATGCCGCATCTGCTCAGGTGCTCGCTCATGGCGAGACCCGCCTGGCCACCACCGACAACAAGCGCTTCTGTCTTTTCAGCCGACATGTCCGAGCCCCGTCCTGGCATTTCAATTGCCTTCGATGATGGCCGGATCGGTTGATTAGGTAAATTCTTTCTTTTCTATATTCTGCATCAATAAAATCTAACCAGCAAGTTGATCGCTCACCCGGCCGAGCATGGCGCGGCAGGCTTCCATCTGGTCGCGGGTCACGAACTCGTCCGGTTTGTGGCCCTGTTCCATGCTGCCCGGTCCGCACACCACCGCCGGCACGCCGAGCGTCGACGTGAACAGTCCGCCCTCCGTCCCGAAGGCAACCTTGATCGCCCGGTTGGTCCGGGAAAGGGACAGTGCGTTCGAAACGGCGGTGCCGCTGGAGGAGGTATCGAGACCCGGATATTCGTTGAAGATCTCGATGTCGATGCCCGCCTTGGGAAACCGCTCCCTGGCCTTGGCGGAAATCCGCCCGGCGGATGCGAACAAGCGGTCCAGCAGGACCTTCGGATCGTCGGAGGCGATGTTGCGGATCTCGAAGGACAGTTTGCAGTGATCCGGCACGATGTTCAGCGCCGTTCCGCCATGGATGATGCCCGCATGAACGGTGGTGTAGGGAATGTCGTAGTCGTCGTCCCGGCTGCCGGTTTCCTCCAGTTCTCCCTGCAGGGCGCGGATGTCCTTCAGGAAGTCGGCGGCAAGGTGGATGGCGTTGAGCCCGGTCGGCGCCAGCGCCGAATGGGCGGCGATACCGCAACAGGTCGCATGGGCGCCGGTCTTGCCTTTATGCCCGGCCGCCACCTGCATCGAGGTCGGCTCGCCCACCAGCACCCAGTCCGGTTTCAGGCCGGCCTTGGAAAGCTCAGCCAGCATCGGGCGCACGCCGACGCAGCCGATCTCCTCGTCATAGGAAAGGGCGATATGCAGCGGCCGCGACAGGGGCTGGGTCTTTGCCGCCACCATCGCCTCCATGGCGCAGGCGACAAAGCCCTTCATATCGGTCGTGCCCCGGCCGTAGAGGCGGCCGTCCGCCTCGCTCATGCGAAACGGATCGCGGGTCCAGTCCTGACCGTCCACCGGAACCACGTCTGTATGGCCGGAAAGGACGATCCCTCCCGGCCCTTCCGGACCGACAGTGGCGAACAGATTGGCCCGGTCGCCCGTCTCCGACGGGTAGAGCCGGCTTTGAATGCCGTTTTGCTCGAGGAAGTCCGCAACGTAGCGGATCAGGTCGATGTTGCCGTCCCGGCTTACCGAGGGAAAGGCAATCAGGCGGTCGAGAATGTCGAATGCGGTGCTCATGGGCCCATTTGCCGACATTTCGCCCGATTTGGCCAGCTTTCTCCGGCCCGAGGGAGAGAGTGAACACGAAAACAGTCCCGCATACCCACTTCTCCCCGTCAAGGTCAGGGCATTCGCATATGGCAAGATCCAGCTCCCTCTCCCATTGGGAGAGGGTTGGGGTGAGGGGCTCAAACGTTGGAGAAATATGGAAAAGTCTGCCCCCTCACCCGGAGCTTCGCTCCGACCTCTCCCAATGGGAGAGGTAACATCGAGCGTGTGGCCAAAGATTTCGATCTAATGCGATTTTCCAACCCTCACGGGGAGAGGAAAACAAGCGGATAGGCCAGACTTTCGACACATGCGCCGTGACACCGGACACCAGCGATTAAAGCGTGGAAATCACTTCCGTAATGCTGTCCCGCAGAATATCCGCGACCTGTCCGATCTGACTTTCCGTCAGGATCAGGGTCGGCGACAGGATCAGGATGTTGCCGAGCGGGCGGGCGATCAGGCCGCGCGCCTGGGCGGCGCGGGCGACCCTCAGGCCGATGCCGTCTTCCGGCGCGAACGGTTCCTTCGTCGTCTTGTCCTTCACGAACTCGATGCCGATCATGAAATGGCTGCCGCGGACTTCGCCGACGATAGACAGATCGTCGAGGCCGCGCAGGGCGCTTTCGAAGATCTTGCCGGTGGTGCGCACCTGTTCCGGCAGCTTGTCTCTTTCCATCAGCGCGATATTGGCAAGCCCGGCTGCAGCCGCCGCCGGGTGGCCGGAATAGGTCATACCGTGCAGGAACAGCCCGCCCGGCCCGGAAATCACCTCGTGGATTTCATCCGACACGATGGTGGCCGACATGGGCTGATAGCCCGAGGTCAGGCCCTTGGCCGTGGTGATGATGTCCGGCGTCACGCCGAACACGTCCTGCGACGCAAAGAAATGACCCAGGCGGCCGAAGGCGGTCACCACCTCGTCGGAGATGTACTTGATGTCGTTTTCCGCGCAGACCGCGGCCATGCGGGCGTGGTAGCCTTCCGGCGCCACGATGACGCCGCCGGCGCCCATGATCGGCTCGGCAATGAAGGCGGCGATGTTTTCCGCGCCGATGTCTTCGATGGAGGTCTTCAGGTCCTCCACAAGCGCGTCTAGGAATTCCGCCTCGCTCATGCCGTCGCCCTCGCGCCAGTAGTGCGGCGAGCGCAGATGATGGACCAGGTCGTTGGCGCCGTCCCAGCCGACCGAATAGAGCGGCGTCGTCATGGCGATCGCGAGATGGGTCGAACCGTGATAGGCGCCGATGCGGCTCAGGATCTTCTTCTTGTTCGGCCGCCCGAGACGGTTGTTGTAGTGGTGCAGCATCCGCACCGCGCTGTCGTTGGCGACAGATCCCGAATTGCCGAAATAGACCTTGTTCAGGTGGCCGGGCGCCAGGCTTGCGATCTTTTCCGCAAGGGCGGCGGCCGTCGGGTGGGTGAAATTGTAGAAGGTCGAATAAAAGTCCAGCTCGTTGAGCTGCTGGGTGATCGCGTCGATGATTTCCTTGCGCCGGTGGCCCGCGTTCACGCACCACAGGCCGCCGATGCCGTCGATCAGCTCGTTGCCCTCGCTGTCGCGGACCATGGCGCCGTCGGCGCCGACGATCACGGTGCGCGCGCCGTTCTGTTTCAGGGCATTCAGGTCGGCGAAGGACTGGATCAGATGGGTATCTGCCGTCAGCACCGCGTCGGTGGTCATGTTCAGATCAAGTTTCATCGGTTCTCCCGACCTCCCTGTAGTCTTGGCGTTGAAGTGAAAGCAGTTCCGGGGCGATGTCGTCGACCGGGGCGAGGTCGGCGACCAGAAGCGCCTCGCCCTGTCCGGCGGAGGCGAGCACCCGGGCATCGGGGCCGACGATGACGGAGTGACCGCCGTAGGTCACATCGCCCTCGGTTCCGCAGAAATTGGCATAGACGATTGTCAGGCGCATTTCCGCCGCCCGTGCGGGCACAAAGGCGGTCGACACGTGCTCGAACCCCTTCGGATTGGCGGTCGGCACCAGAACCAGGGTGACGCCCTGTTCGGCCAGCGCAATGCAGTGCTGCGGAAATTCCACGTCGTAGCAGATCATCAGCGCGGTCTTGTGGCCGTAGAGATCGAACACCGTATAGGCATCGCCATAGGAAAAGCTGGCGCGCTCCATCGGTCCGTAGAGCTGGATCTTGCGGTAATGGGCGAGCTGCGCGCCCGTGTCGTCGAAGCATGTGGCCGCGTTATAGACCTTGCCGTCGGCGGCCTCCGCCCAGCCGATGGTCAGGCCGCAGCTGGTTTGTTTGGCAAGGGCGGACAGGCGCTGTGTCCAGGCCCCGCCCAGAGGCTGGGCGAGGCTTTTGTGCAGGTCCGGCCGGTTGTAGCCGGGCAGGAAAACTTCCGGAAAGACAGCCATTTTCGCGCCCGCCATGGCGGCCGCCGACAAGTGTCGTTCGATGCGGGCAAAGCCTGCCTCGATATCGCCGCCGATCGCCGGTCCCTGGTAAAGCGCGAGTTTCATGGCTGTCGTTCCGCTACCGTTTACTTCTTCAGGTTGGTCCAGATGGCGTCGTAAAGAACCTGGGTTTCCTGCGGGCAAGCCTCCACGAAAACGCCTTTCGGGCCTTCCGGCGGATTGGATTCCGGCGAGTTCTTGACCTCCGGTTCGAGGAACGGATCGACGCCCTTCACGCCCGAGGTGTACTGGGCGTAGTTGGTCACCGCCGCGGCGTTTTCCGGCTCGAGCAGGAAGTTCATGAACTTCAGCGCGTTTTCGCGGTTCGGCGCGTCCTTCAGCAGAACGACGTTATCCATCCACACGATGTAGCCTTCCTTCGGGAAGGCGTATTCGATGTTGGCGCCTTCCGCCCGCGCCTTGGCCGAGAAGCCGGACCAGATCATGCCGGCCGCCGCGTCGCCGGAGACGAGAACGTCCTTGGCGACATCCGAGCCGAAGGACGCCCAATCCGCCTTGGCGTCGATCACCAGCTTGTTCAGCGCCTTCAGCTGATCGCGGTCGGAGGTGCACTGGGGAATGCCCAGGTAGAGCGAGGCAAGGGTCAGGGTCTCGCCGGCGGTGTCGAGCACGTTGATCTTGCCCTTCAGTTCTTCCGGCGGATCGAAGATCACTGACAGGCTGTCGATCGGTCCCTTGTAGACGTCACGGTTGACGGAGAAGGAGGTCGAACCCCACTGGTAGGGGATGGAGCTTTTCCGGCCCGGATCGAAGGAAACATCGACCCACTGGTCCTGGATGTTGCCGAAGTTGGACAGGTCCGACGGCTCGAACGTATCGAGCATGCCTTCGTTGTTCAGGATCTTGACCATGTAGTCGCCGGGAACGGCAACGTCGTAAGAGCCGAGCTTGCCGGCCTTGAGCGCCGCCAGCAGCGCCTCGTTGCTGTCGTAGGTGTCCATGGTCACCTCGACGTCGTATTCCTTGGCGAACTTGTCGAGCAGCTCCTGCGGAATGTACTCGAACCAGTGATAGATCGAGAGTTTGCCTTCGGCCTGCGCCGCGCCGGTCAGGGCGAGAAGCGCCAGGGACGTCGTCATTAGAAGCTTTTTCATGTCTTGCTCCACTCTGGTTGGCTGTTGTTTTGTTTAGTTTTCTTTTGCTTTGTTTTGCCCGGCCCGGCCGATCAGCCAGGACAGGGAGACGAAAATTACCGATATGCCCAGCATCAGGGTGGAAATGGCCATGATGTTGGGCTTGATGCCCTGCTTCACCGATCCGAAGATCGCCGTTGGCAGGGTTTCGACGCCGGCTCCCTTGACGAAATTCGTGATCAGGAAGTCGTCGAGCGAAATGATGAAGGCGAGCAGGAAACCGGACAGGATCCCGGGCGTCATCAGCGGCAGCAGCACCAGCTTGAAGGCTTCCCTCGGCGTGGCGTAGAGATCCATCGCCGCCTGCTCGTACATGTCCGGAATGCTCTGCATCCGTGCCGAGATCGGCAGATAGGCGAACGGGATGCAGAAGACGATATGGGCGACCAGGATCGTCATCAGCCCGGTGGTGAAGCCGATCGCGGTGAAGAACACCAGGCTCGCCACCGCCGTGACCACTTCGGGAACCATCAGCGGGAGGCTGATCAGCGCGAAACTCAGCGTCTTGCCCTGGAACCGGCCGGTCCGGGTCATGGCGACGGAGGCAAGGGTGGCGATGGCCGTCGCGATGATGGACGCGATGATGGCAATGACGAAGGAATTGATCGCCGCCTGCTGGAACTTCGGCGCTTCCGGACCGGTGAAGACGTCCACGTACCAGGCCAGCGACGTGCCGCCCCACTTGGTGATCGAGGTCGAGGCGTTGAAGGAATAGACGGCGACCACGATCAGCGGTGCGTAGAGAACGATCAGGCACAGGATCGTGATCGTCAGGAAGCCCGGGAAGCGGCGGAGGTCGGTCTTGGCTGCCATCTCACGCCCCCTTGTTCTGGTTGCGGGCATAGACGAGCAGCACCGCCATGACGATGGTCAGCAGGATCGTCGAGGCCGCGGCGCCGAAGGGCCAGTTGCCGGCAGCGCCCTTGAACTGTTCCTCGATCAGCGAGCCGATCATGAAGGTCTTGGCGCCGCCGAGCAGGTCAGGCGCGAGGAAAGCGCCGAGGGAAGGAACGAAGACCAGAATGCAGCCGGCGACGATCCCCGGTTTCACCACCGGCAGGATGACCAGCCGAAGCGTGGTCCAGACGCCGGAATAAAGATCGGCGGCCGCCTCGGAGAGGGCGAAGTCATACCGTTCCACCGCCGCATAGATCGGCAGCACCATGAACGGCAGGTAGCTGTAGAAAAGCCCGAGCTGGACGGCGAAATTCGTGTTGATCAGCCCGAGCGGTTCGGAAATGGTCCCGGTCCACAGCAGGAACTCGTTGAGGGGGCCTGTGTCGCGGATGAGGAATTTCATCGACACGGTGCGGATCAAGAGGTTCACCCAGTAGGGCACGGTCACCAGGAACAGCCAGACGGAGCGGGTCTTCGGGTCGCGGGTCGCGATGAACCAGGCGGTCGGAAACCCGATCAGCAGGCAGGCGATGGTCGCAAGCCCCGCCTGCCAGATCGAGCGCCAGAAGATGCCGATATAGGTCCACTCGATGGTCGGCGGCTCGTCGCCGAACAGGCCCCGGTCGAAGAAGAACTGATCGTAGGCAGCAAGCGAGAATTCCCAGATCACGCCGCCACGGAATTCCTTGGTGAGAAACGAATAGATCGCCATCATGGCGACAGGCGCGAGCAGGAATACGCCGATCATCATCCAGGCCGGAAGCATCAGTTTGAGGCTGTTGCCGCGATAGATGTTGGAGGCGGACCCCGCGCCCATCGGCGCGCCGGCCGCCATCAGTCGGCGAGCAGGCGCGCGGCGCCTGCCTCCAGCTTGAGACCGATGGTGGCACCGGTTTCGGGAACCGCCGTCGTCTCGGAATTCTGCAGCCGGACGGTCATCCTCTCGCTGTCGGCGAGGCGGACCTGAAGGTGGATGTCGGTGCCGAGATAGACCTGGCCCTCGACGGTGGCATCGAGATCGCCTTGTCCCTGTCCGCACAGGCTGATGCGTTCGGGCCGAACCGACAGATGGCCCTTGCCGGGATCCACAACGGCCGCGGCCGGGCAGGTGAAGCCGTGCCCGCCGGGCAGCAGGATCGCCGCCATACCGTTTTCAACGGAGCGGACTTCGACATCGAGCAGGTTGGTCTCGCCGATGAAGTCTGCGACGAAACGGTTGAGCGGGGTCTCGTAAATTTCCTTGGGCGAACCGATCTGCTGGACCCGGCCGTCCGACATCACCGCGATCCGGTCCGACATGGTCAGCGCTTCTTCCTGGTCGTGGGTGACGAAGATGAAGGCGATGCCGGTTTCCCGCTGCAGGGCCTTCAGCTCCATGCGGACGGCCTGGCGCAGTTTCAGGTCCAGCGCCGACAGCGGTTCGTCGAGGAGAAGCACCTGGGGCCGCGGGGCGAGCGCGCGGGCAAGGGCGACGCGCTGCTGCTGGCCGCCGGAAAGCTGAGCGGGCCGGCGTGTGGCGAAGTCGCCGAGCTGCACCAGCTGCAGCACCTGGTCGGCGCGGGCACGAGACTCCTGCTTCGACCAGCCGCTGCGCAACAGGCCGAACATCACGTTCTCGGTGACGGTCATATGCGGGAACAGGGCGTATTGCTGGAAGACGGTGTTCACCGGCCGCTTGTGCGGCGGCAGGCCGGTAATGTCGGTGCCCTTCAGCCGGATGGCGCCTTCGGTCACCTCCTCGAAGCCGGCAATGGAGCGCAGCAAGGTGGTCTTGCCGCAGCCGGATGGTCCGAGCAGGGTGAAGAACTCGTTCTCGCGGATATCCATGGAGACGCCGTACAGGGCAGTGATCGGGCCATATCGCTTGACCACCTTGTCGATACCGACCGCTATTTCGGTGCTGGCCATGGACGCCTCTTCTCTGATACCCCTGAGTTGGTGAGTGAAACCGTAAATCGGCACAATGTGGGGGGTATATACCCCCAAGGAGGTATGTCCGATGGAACTTCCGAATTCAGCGGAAAAGCATCTGGGAGCGGCCATATCCGCTCTGGCGACCGACCAGTTCGAAACCAAGCTGTACCAATGGCTTATCCGGTGTTTTGAGATCGATAACACGACCATGCTGGCCTATTTCCAGAACAGGGCGCCGGAGGTGCTGTTTACCCAGGCGGTTGAAAAACGGGTCCATGAAAAGCTTGAAACCGACTATATCCCGGGGGCCTATCTGCTGGATCCGTTCCACGCGCTGCATGTCGAAAACGCCCCGCCCGGGCTTTACCGGCTGAAGGGGATCGCGCCGGACCAGTTTCACCGCAACGAGTATTTCGCCGCCTATTACCAGCGCACCACCCTGATCGACGAAATGGCCTATATCGCCTATCCGGCGGAAGGAGTGTCGGTGCATATCTGCCTTGGCCGGGACGTGACCTCCAGCCGGCGCTTTTCCGTGCGCGATGTTCAGAAGGCGGAACGCATCGCCCCCATTGTCTGCGGCCTGATCGAACAGCGCTGGTCCGGCCTGCAATCAAGCGGCGATTTTCGCGACGAGGATCTGACCGACCACCTGATCTCGGCCATGACGCAGGAGCACGGCGTCTCCCTCAGTCCGCGACAGGCGGAAATCGCATTGCTGATCCTGCGCGGCCATTCTTCCGTTTCGATCGGCCTGCGCCTCGGCATTTCCGCGCAGACCGTCAAAGTGTTCCGCAAGCAACTTTATCGCAAATGCGGGATTTCATCGCAGGCCGAGTTATTTTCCCTGCTCATGCCCTTGCTGACCTTTCACGAAAACGACCGCTGAGACGTCCTGGGTCTAGTTGATATTTGCAGTATTTCCATTCGCATTGCGGCTGTTGTCTTTCCCGGACGTCGCTGCAGGGTGTCCGGGCACAATCGCAGGAAAAGCCGGTGCCGGGGAATCTCCCTGAATTCTTCTGGGAACCTAGAGGAAGTAAAAATAAACAAATCAGTTTAATTAATGAAATGTAGCGTAAATATCAATCATCGTGAAAAATAACAATAAATCAATAAGTGAAATCATGTATTTATTCAATTTCGTGTTAATAAATACAGTTTAATCTAATTCCATATCTGTTGTTGAGGCACCGATATGGTTGAAGCATTTGACGGTCGTTTTGCAGAGCTGACGGAGGCTTTTACGAAGCGGCTTACTTCTGAGCTCGACATGCTCGAAAAATTCGGCCGCGAGCTGGAACGCAGTGCCGTGGATCCGGGCATGTTCGACCAGGTTTCCCACCTGGTTCACAGGTTGGCCGGATCGAGCCGTGTCTTCGGGTTTGGTGAACTGACGGCTCCCGCGCAGGAAGTGGAAGCGCTGATCGCAAACAAGGCGGACCCGGAACGCATAGCTCAGCGAACGCGGCAACTCGCTGAGGACATTCGTCGATCCATCAACTCCTGATGCTGCGGTCGGGGCAATTTTTCGTGCTTTTCGGGGTGGTCATATGACATTGATTTCAATGGTAAAATCAGAAAATTCCGGATCGAAAACTGTTTCAGGTGTCCCGAAAATAGGTGCCGTCCGAGCCGAAAGAAAACGCATCTGCCTGTTCGATCGGGATCCCCATTTGACGGACCTGAGCCAGAAGTTGAGAAGTCTCGGATACGAGGTTGCCTGCAGTCCCGGCGGCGGCGAGAACTGCCTTGCCGCGGTGATTCATGAAAAAGCGGATCCGGAGCTTGAACTGGCGGCCTCCCTGATCGCGGACCACAAGGTCATTGTCCTTTGTGAAAACAAGAACTTCGATTTCAGGATCAAAGCAGCTCGCCTCGGTGTCTCCGCTCTGGTTCAGCTTCCGGTCGATCTCATCGAGCTGGAAGGCTGGTTTTCGGACTTCGACCGCAATCAGCAGGTCGAATCGAAAGTCTTGATCGTTGATGACGACGACATCGTCGCCGAAGCCTATGCCTTTGCCCTCCAGGAGCGGGGCCTGAGGACCGAAACCCTGTCCAATCCATTGAGGACCGGACAGGTCGTGGACGATTTCTGTCCCGATCTGATCGTCATGGATCTGGACATGCCCGAGGCGAACGGGCTGGATGTGGCCAAGGCCTTGCGACTGTCGCGGCCGAACCTCTCGCTGCCGATCCTGTTCCTGTCCGCCGAACGGAACGAAGAAATCCAGCATGAGGCCCGGCAGATCGGCGGTGACGATTTCATCACCAAGCCGGTCGATCTCGCCACCTTGACCGACAAGATCTGCATCCGTGTCTCCCGGGCAATGGAACTGCGCAAGATCATGGAGCGCGACAGCCTGACCGGTCTGCTGAACCACGTGAATTTCAAGGAACGTCTGGCATCGGAAGTCGGTCGTTCCAGGCGAACCGGCGCGCCGATGGCCGTGTGCCTTTTGGACCTGGATCACTTCAAGGCGGTCAACGACACCTTCGGCCATCAGGTCGGAGACAGGGTCATTCAGATGTTCGCCAACTGCCTGACCGGGTCCTTGCGCAGCGTCGATGTGATCGCACGCTACGGCGGTGAGGAATTCGGCCTGATCCTGCTGGACGCGACCCCCGAACAGGGCGCGCGGGTTCTCGACGGGATTCGGAGAAGTTTTTCCAACTTTCTGTTCGATACGGATGAAGGTCCTCAAACGGTGACCTTCAGCGGCGGTGTCTGCGGGCTGGATGATGCCGCAACGGTTGAAGGCTTGCTGGGGGCGGCCGATGCGGCGCTTTACGAGGCCAAGAGGCAGGGTCGGAACCGGATCGTTCTGCACTCGCAAGCCGAAAATCCGTAAGCGGGGCCATTTTCCCTGCGGGGGGGACAGTACGATGAAACCAGGTTTTTCTTTTGAAAACGAACCGGAGGCGCAGGGCCGGCCACGACGCTTGTTCACGATATCCATGCAGGGCAGGATCATGCTCCTGGCCTTTTGCTGCGTGATTGCCAGTACCCTTGTCATCGGCTCGATTGCCTACAATCGAATTCGGCAGGCGACATTCGACCAGGCGGAGGAAAGACTGGCGGGTCATACCAAGTTGATGGCTCAAAGGTTCCGGCTCGCCTATCGGGACATAGAGGAGGATCTTTTCGCCCTTTCGACCACGCCGCCCATTCGGGGAATCATCCGAGCAACCGCAAACGGCGGCATTGACCCCTATGACGGATCGTCGCTGGAAAGCTGGCGGTCCCGCCTGTCGGCGATCTTTGCCTCGATCATGCGTAATCGCCCGAGCTATTTCCAAATGCGCTTCATTGGCGTTGCCGATCAGGGCAGGGAAGTCGTCCGTATCGACCGGGTCGAAAATGGAGAGAGACCGACGCCGGCCAGTCTGTTGCAGCAAAAATCAGGCGAGCCATATTTCATCAGGGCAATGGACGGTGCCTCGGGAAAGGTGCTGTTTTCCGATGTGACCTATAATCGGGAATTCGGCGGCGTGGATCCCCGGCAGATCCCGGCAATTCGCGGGATGCTGCCGATCGACCGGGCGGACGGGACCCGCTTCGGCTTTCTCGTAATCAACGTCGATTACGAAAGTATGCTGCGGTCGACGTTCGAGGAACTGGCGCCGACAACCAATACCTTTGTGGTCAACGGTTCCGGCGACTACATGCAGTATCAAGGAGACGGTTCTTCGATAGAACATCCCTTGGAGCTTCATGACGCCTACACCAGGCAGATGCCCCGATTTGTGGCTGAAACGCTTCGGTCTTCGAAGCAGGAGGGGTTGATTCACGGCGTCGACAACGTGGCCTTTTTCGTCAAGGAAGACGGCAATGTCGGTGCATCGGATTTTGTTTCGGTCATTTTACAGGTGACTGACGAAGAGCTCTACCGGGACGCGCGGAAGACCCGCAGGGATGTGGTGCTGATCGGCATTGTGTTGATATTGGTCTGTCTTTCGGTTTCCGTTCTGATCGCCCGGGCGATGATGGTGCCGCTGAACCGTCTGGTTGGTCTTGTCCGCAGCCTTGATGATCACGAATTGCTTGCAAAGCTGCCTGTCGATCGTGGGGATGAGGTCGGCGACCTCGCCCGTTCCCTGAAGGAACGGACACAGGCGCTGATTGCTTCGGAAGCGCGCGCGGGCGCCATTGTCGACAACGTTCTGGACGGTCTGCTCCTGATCGGTGAGAACGGCATTGTCGAACGCTTCAATCCCAGTTGCGAGCGCATCCTCGGCTACAAGGCCGAGGAGGTTATCGGCAAGAATGTCTCCATGTTCATGGAGGCCCCCTTGGCGGCGGTGCATGACGGATTCCTGAGTCGGTATGTCAGCGGCGCGCCAAGCGGTTTCATCGATACCAGCCGCGAGGTGGTCGCCATTACCCGCTCGGGAGAAAAAATTCCGATCGAACTGGCAATCAGCGCCTTGCGGCTCGACGGTGCTGTCAAATTCAGCGGTGTCATCCGGGATATTCGCGACCGCAAGGAAATGGATCGTCTGAAGGCGGAGTTCGTGTCCACGGTCAGTCACGAATTGCGTACGCCGCTCACCTCCATCCGCGGTTCTCTTGGACTGATCGAACGGCTGATGCCTGAAGAGCTGTCCGATTCCTTCCGTCAGATGGTGCATCTGGCGCGCAAGAACACCGAGCGTCTGATCGTGCTCGTCAATGACATCCTCGATTTCGAGAAACTCTCCGCCAACAAGATCGAGTACGACATGAGCACGACAGACGTGCACGCGGAGTTGAAACAAGCCGCCGACCTCAATGCCGGATATGCGGAACAGCATGACGTTTCGATCGACCTTCGACTGGCGGAGGAGCCGCTTCTGGTATCGATTGATGTCAACCGGCTCCAGCAGATCCTTGCGAACCTGATTTCCAACGCCGTCAAGTTTTCGGAATCCGGGAAAACCGTGGTTATCCGGGCTGAAAGGATTGGCGGATATGTTCGTATATCCATCATCGACTCCGGACAGGGAATCCCGGAAGACTTCAAGAAAAACCTTTTTACGCCCTTTGCTCAGGCCGACGGGACATCGAGCCGGGAAAAGAGCGGCACCGGCCTCGGCCTGGCGATTACGAAACGGTTTGTCGAGGGGATGAACGGAGCGATCGACTTCACCAGTCAGGAAGGCGAGGGAACCACCTTCCGCATCGAATTCCCTCTGGCGGAAGCCAACGCCCTGATGGACGCTCTCGAAAGAGAGGATGGCGACGCCCGGCTGGTGGGGCTCCATATTGAAGACGACACGGACTTCTATGAAGTCCTGGCCGCCAGTGTCGCGGAGGATATCCTGCTGGTTCAGGCCCGGACCCTGGACGAAGCCCGGCGCCGGATCGCGGTCGATTATTTCGATGTTCTGATCATCGACATTTCCCTTGAGGATGGAAACGGTCTGGAGATCCTTGACGATCTGGGCGGTGTGGAAGGGATGGTGGTCGTCGTCCTCACCGCTCTCGATGTACAGATCGATGATCCCCGGGTGGATCTGAACGTGGTCAAGTCGCGAAGCCGGCCCGGAGATTTGCCTGAGATGCTGCGGGACCTCACGGATCGGAAAATCCGGAAAAAGGCAGTCGCCTCCTGATTCGGCCAATGTGAAACCGGGGCGATGGCTCCGGCGAACCGATCTGCGTGTCACCCGGTCGTTTGCAATGCGGCGAAAGGCGGCCTGCCAAACGCGGTCCGGGCTTATCCGATTCTTTCCAGGATCTGTGTGACGTCGTCTGCAAAGGAGATCGGCTCGAAAGGTTTGGCGATCGTGCCGAGAGCGTCTAGCTCGGAAAGGGTTTTCAACTCGTTGGGTTGTGTCTTCGCCGTGACGAAAATCACCGGAATATCGGCGGTTTCCGGATTGTCCTTCAACTTTACGCGCGTCGTCGGTCCGTCCATAACCGGCATCATCACATCCAGCAGGATCACGTCCGGTTTCCAGTCCGCGGCGATGTTCAGCCCTTCGGCCCCGCTGGATGCATGCTGGGCGTCGAATGCATCGTTCAATTTCAGACACATGACGGCAATGGTGCCGATGTCCTCGTCGTCATCGATATAAAGTGCTTTCAGTGGCATGTGGCAGGGTTCCGTATGTCTGAAGGGTGGCTTTGGTCAGGCGGCGGCTCTGCCGGTCTGGTGGCGGGCCTTGATGGCACTCGCCAACTGGTCGAGCCCTTCGGTCACCTCTCCGCTCGCATCGTCGAGCTTCTTCAGGGCGTCCAGCATGGCTGTGTGATCCTGTGCCTTTGCTGCTTCGAGCGCCAGCTTGGCGGATGCGTGTACCACCTGGTGCGGGTTGACCAGCGACTGGAACGCCGGAAGGGCGCGGATGCTTTCATCGGTAATCTGGTCGTACCATTTGCCCAGTCGGCAATGGTGATGGTCCGGAACATCGGCCACGTTCCAGTTGTCGGCACCCAGACAGGTATCGATTATGCGTTTCTTGAACAATGCGTGGTCGATTTTGGCCATGTAGCACAGTCCGACATCGGACTGGGGGTCGAACAGCTGGTCGGCATTGGCCTTGAACTGGTTGGTGCTCGAGGTCATTGCCGATGCAATGATCTTCACATACTCGTTGCTGTCGGCGGCGAGGTTAGCCACGTCGCTGATGCTGAGCGCGATTTCGCCACTGGCTTCCTTCTGCTGGGACAGCACGCCGGCGATTTCCGACATCCGGCCCGAAACGCTTTCGACCTGCTGTGCGAACCGGTCGATCTGCTCGGAGGTACGGGCGATCGCCTCTTCGCTTTCCTCGACGGCTTCGGTGGAGGTTTGCATGTTGGTCTGGATCGCCGACATGCCCTCTCGCAACGCGGCAATGCGCCGGGCAATATCATCGGTGGACTGAGCCGTCTGGGTTGCCAGCTGCTTGACCTCGGAGGCCACGACGGCAAAACCCTTGCCGGCTTCTCCGGCGCGCGCCGCCTCGATCGTGGCGTTCAGCGCCAGCAGGTTGGTCTGCTGTGCGATGCCTTCGATCACACTCAGCATCTGGCCGATCTGGTCGGAGGCTTCGGAAAGCTCGTCGACACTGCTGGATGTTTCATGGACGGCCCGGGCGATGTTGGACACAACGGACGACAACTGGCCGATCGCTGTTCGTCCGTTTGCGACGGAGGAGTTGCTGTCCTGTGCTTCCTGCGCGGCATTCTCGCTGGAGGAGGCGATGCTTTCGACCGAGGAAACGAGTTCTGTCGCCGCCGAGGAGATCGTCTGGCCGTTGTTTGCCACGTCGTTCGAATTCCGTTGCAGGAACGCCAGCTGCAGGATCACCTTGTTGATATCCGTGACCGAGTCGGCGAGCTTGCCAAGGCTGTCGGTCTTGTTCTCCCGCGCATCGTTGAGAGTTTTCAGGACCAGTGCTTCTTCATAACCGGTCTGCGACGCGGCCATGTCGGAGAACAGCCGGAAGATCAGCGTGCAAAGAACGCCTTCCAGCTCACCCTTGCGGAAGCGATGCCTGCGGACGAGTTCCGGCACCAGTTTCATCAGGACCCAACCGTAGGCGCTGATATACCAGACCGGCGACAGGCCGGCGTTCAGGTGTGTCTTGCCGATCTCCTTGGACTTTTCCAGGGTAAGGGGCGACAGCTCGTCCTTGAAAAGTGCCTCCCAGTGGTTGAGCTGGGCGGATCTGGCCGATGTAACCTTACCGGTATCCGGAAAAAACTCCGCCGCCGGCGAGGCCATGATGCGAGCATAGAATTCATCGAGAATATCGGGGAGCTTGCCGGCAACGCTTTTTCTCATTTCGGCGGTCCGCTCCCGCTCCGACATTGCGGACGACAGGAATTTCAGTGCGGCATCGCTGGCAATTTCCATCGGCATTCCCCCATTTCACGGTCTCGGCCTCGAAGCCGGTACAATGCGTGTTCACTCTCTCGATAAGCGCTTGAGAGAAGGAAGTCGTCCGAGTCTAGTCATTCTAAATATAATAAATAATTACTTTGAGTAACTAAAAGAGTATTGGATATTACTTAGGTTGATTATCAGTATAAATAACAATATTTATTATTCTTGGATATAAGATGTCGAGGTGAATAAGGCGCGATTTTGTCAAAGAATTTCGCAATAAAAATTGGAAAAAGGTGAGGTGCGGGTTGCATGACCTGTTGCCGGTTATCGTACCGGGTCGCCTTCGGACGTCGCCAAATTTGCCTCTGATTAAAAATTCGCCTTGACCACAGGCTCGGCAGTTCCCTACGATTTCTTGACCAAATGGTCAGACGAATTGCCCGCGCGAAAAAGCAAAAAGAGTGCGGGCGTCGGAGGACCGGAGCGGATAGGCTGCCGATGGCGCGCGCGTTCATGACGGCAGGGGCAGAAGGCTCTCGTTCGCTTCGTTGGTCTTGAAAGTTTCCAGAGAAGGGGCCGGTCGGCCCCGACGAAAGAGGAGTAGGGGAATGGCATTGAAGGCTTTGAAAGCTCTGGCGGTTGCATCCGTATTCGGCGCAACGGTCATGGCGGGTGCTGCACATGCGGCCGATGAGCTCACGCTTCAGCTGAAATGGGTCACCCAGGGTCAGTTTGCCGGTTATTACGTGGCAAAGGACAAGGGCTTTTACGAAGAGGAAGGCCTGGACGTCACGATCAAGCCGGGCGGCCCGGACATTGCTCCGCCGCAGGTGATCGCAGGCGGTGGCGCGGACGTGATCATCGACTGGATGCCGTCGGCTCTTGCCAGCCGCGAAAAGGGCGTGCCGCTCGTCAATATCGCCCAGCCGTTCAAGAAGTCGGGCATGATGCTCACCTGCCGCAAGGACACCGGCATCACGTCGCCGGAAGACTTCAAGGGCAAGACCCTGGGCGTCTGGTTCTTCGGCAACGAGTATCCGTTCCTGTCCTGGATGAGCCACCTCAACATGCCGACCGAAGGCGGAGCTGATGGCGTGACCGTCCTGAAGCAGGGCTTTAACGTCGATCCGCTGCTGCAGAAGCAGGCGGATTGCATCTCCACCATGACCTACAACGAATACTGGCAGGTGATCGACGCCGGTATTCCGGAAGAAGACCTGATCGTCTTCAAGTATGAGGACCAGGGTGTCGCCACGCTGGAAGACGGCCTTTATGTGCTGGAAGACAGCCTCAAGGACCCGGCCATGGTCGACAAGCTCGCCCGGTTCGTGCGCGCGTCCATGAAGGGCTGGGCCTATTCGAACGAGAATCCGGACGAAGCCGCCGAGATCGTTCTTGAAAACGACGCCACCGGCGCCCAGACCGAAAAGCACCAGAAGCGCATGGTCCGCGAGATCAACAAGCTGGTTGACGGCTCCGACGGCAAGCTCGACATGGCCGCTTACGAGCGCACCGTGAAGTCCCTGCTGGCCGGCGGTTCCGATCCGGTCATCACCAAGGAGCCGGAAGGCGCCACCACCACGGTCGTCACCGACAAGATGTAATCCGGTCCACAGGATCTGGTTAAGGGAAAGGGCGCTCCTCGGGGCGCCCTTTTCATTTTGACGCCCGAAACGGTTGCGCATGATCCGTGCTTGCGCCACTCCTTTGTCATTGACGGAAAAAGGGGCGGAGTTTGGCAGCCAAGAAAGCCTGTGTGCTGGGCGGATACGGATTTATCGGCGCCGGCTGCATCCGCGCCCTCAAACGCGCCGGCTACGAGGTCACGGGCATTGGCCGGTCCCTGGCGACGGGCCTTGCCAGCGATCCGGATATTGCCTGGCTGGAGCGCGATATTGCCCGCACCGACGCGGCAACCTGGAAACGGGACCTCGCCGACGCGGATGTGGTGGTCAACGCCTCCGGCGCCCTGCAGGATGGAGCAAGCGACAGCCTGAACGCCATACATGAGACCGCGATCGTGGAACTGATCGCGGCGCTGAACGGCTCTGATACCCGCTTTATCCAGATCTCCGCCGCCGGCGTTGCCGAAGATGCATCGACGGATTTCTTCCGGACCAAGGCTTCTGGAGACGCCTTGATCGCCGCATCGGACCTGAACTGGATCGTGCTGCGGCCCGTTCTGGTGATCGGGCCGGAGGCCTACGGCGGCACCGCCTTGCTGCGCGCAAGCGCCGCCATGCCGGGGGTGGGATTTGCCATTCGATCCGGCGTGCCCGTCCGGACCGTCTTCGTCGAAGATCTCGCCGAGGCGGTGGTTCAGGCGGCAGGCGGCGAGCTTGGTGTCCGGTTCATCGCCGACATAACCGAAGATCAGTCCCGAAGTTTCGGAGAACTCACGGCAAGGATCAGGGCCTGGCTCGGCTACAAGCCCTGGCGGTCCATGTTGCCGGTCCCGGATGCCGTGGTCAGTCTGACGGGCAAGGGCGCGGATGCCCTCGGCTGGCTCGGCTGGCGCCCGCCCTTGCGCACCAATGCCTTGAAGGCGCTGGCGGGGGGCATTGTCGGCGATCCGTCGGAATGGAAGAAGCGCGGCGGCCGTCACCTGCGCGGCCTGGACGAGACTCTGCAGGCCATGCCCGCAACTCCGCAGGAAAGGATGTTCTCGCGGCTCTATCTGCTGCTGCCCGCGGCGATTGCGGTCCTGTCCCTGTTCTGGATCCTGTCCGGCCTGATCGGTTTTTTCAGCTTCGGTGAAGCGGCAGCCGTCCTGACGGACAAGGGCGTTTCCGGTTTTCTTGCCGGGACGGCGGTTCTGGGCGGCTCGGTGATCGATATCGGTCTTGGGTTTGCGATCCTTGTCCGCAAATGGACCCGGCCGGCATGCCTTGGAATGGTCGCGGTCTCGCTGGCCTATCTCATCGGCGGCAGTTTCATCGCGCCGGGCCTGTGGGCGGATCCGCTGGGACCTCTGGTCAAGGTTCTGCCGGCGATGATGCTGGCCCTCTTCCCGGCGCTTTTGCTGGAGCGGCGATAATGGTCTACGAGCTTTTGCGGTTTGCCCATGTCATCGGCGCTTGCGTGTTGCTTGGAACCGGCGCGGGCATTGCGTTCTTCATGGTGATCTCCAACCGGTCGCAGGATCCGGCCCTGATCGCACATACCGCCGGGATCGTGGTGCTGGCCGACACGGTCTTTACCGCGACCGCGGCGATCTTCCAGCCCGTCACCGGCGTGCTTTTGGCGAATATAACCGGCTATCCGGTCCTGGAGGGCTGGGTGGTCGTCTCCCTCGGCCTTTATGTCTTCGTCGGCGCGTTCTGGCTGCCGGTGGTCTGGATCCAGATTAGGCTGGGGCGCCTTGCAGCTTCCGCCCGGGACGCGGGAACCGCGCTGCCGCCCGCCTATCACCGGCTCTACCGGATCTGGTTCGCCTGCGGCTTTCCGGCGTTTATTGCCGTCCTGGCCATCATCTGGCTGATGCTGACCAAGCCGGATATCTGAAAGCCCGTCATTCGGCTGTAACGGAAGAACGAAAGGCAAAACATGGCGTTGAAAATCGTTCGGCGACTGATCCCGAATTGGGGCACGACCTATGGCCCGCCGGGGGACGGGCCTTTTCCGGCCGTCATGATCTTTCACGGATCGGAAGGTGCCTATTCGGGGTGGAGCCATCGCAATGCCGTGTTGCTGGCAGCGCATGGCTTCCTTGCCTTCCCTTTCGGCTATTCCAGGGGCGGCAACGCCTGGAACGCAGGCAGTATCGAGGATGTGCCGCTGGATCGTACCGTGGAAGCGCTTGCCGCCCTTCGCGCCTTTCCGGCTTCGGGCGGCAAAGTGGCTTTCTACGGTGTGTCGCGCGGAGCCGAGCATGCGCTTCTTCTGGCCTCGCTGATGGCGCGCGATGGCCTGGAAGGCATGCCGGACGCCGTGGCCGCTCATAGTCCGCCGGACGTCGTCTGTGGTGCTTTCGATGCGCGACGGCATCGTGATGCCGGGGATCCTGGCTGGCAATCCTGGGATCCGGCACAGCGTGCATGGTCCTGGCGCGGTTCCACCGAAGATCTGCTTCCCACGCAACCGATCGAGATCGAGCGCTATAACGGGCCGGTCTTCCTCAGTCACGGGACCGCCGATCGCGTCTGGTCGGTCGAGATGACCCGCAGGTTATCGGCCCGATTGGAAAAGAATGGCCGAAATCCCGAGGTCCATTATTATGACGGACAGGATCACATCCCCGGCAGCGCGTCCGAGAACGAACACCACGAACATCTCGTTGCCTTCCTGGAACGGCATTTATCGATTGAACCCTGAAAGGCTTCAAGCCGGAATTCAGAAAGCGTCACATGTCCATTGAAAACTGGCTCGCATTCACGATCGCCTGCATTGTCCTGACCCTCATTCCGGGTCCCAGCGTTCTTCTGGTGATCGGTCAGGCCCTGACCAGGGGCAAAAGAGCCGCGATGATGTGCATTGCCGGGGATCTGATCGGCAGCATCGTCTTGATGTGTCTGTCCTTCATGGGGGTCGGCGCGATACTGGCGGCGTCCGCCGTGCTCTTTCAGGCGGTGAAATGGGCAGGCGTTCTGTATCTGGCCTTTCTTGGATACCGGCAGATCGCCGACAGCCGGAAGGATGCGTTTGAACTTCCCGGACCTGAGACTGTGTCCACCGGATGGGGAAGTCTGTGGGCCGGGGCCGTCACGGCCGTCCTGAACCCCAAAGCGATCGTCTTCTACATGGCCTTCCTGGCGCAGTTCATCGACCCGGCGGGCAGTTTCGCACAGCAGGTGGTCATCCTGACGGTGACATCCACCCTTGTGGTGGCTGTTCTGCTCTCGGCTTACGCCATGATCGCCACCCGCGCCCGTCGGGCCTTCCAGAGCAGAGCGGCACGAAGGAAAATCGGCTATGCCGGAGGCACATTCCTGCTGGGTGGCAGCGTCTTGATGGCGACCACGCGTTAGAGCGTCTGGCGGAGAAAACAGCCGGATATGAAAAAGCCCTCCTCCCCGATTGTGTAGGATCCGGGGAGAAGGGCTGGAGTGGGCTTCGGGCAAGATGTCGAAGCCGGGTCTTGCGGGAGGTTATTCGGCTGCCTGGACGGCCATCGGGTTGTTCGGATGGGTCGTCCAGTTGGCGTAGTTCGGATCGACGGTCTTGCCCGTGCGCGGGTCGGTGCTGCCGGCGGCCATGGGTTCCATGGTGATGCAGTTGTCCACCGGGCAGACGTTGACGCACAGGTTACAGCCGACGCATTCGTCGTCCATCACCTCGAACTTGCGCACGCCGTCGACCATGTTGGTGATCGCCTGGTGCGAAGTGTCCTCGCAGGCGATGTGGCAACGGCCGCACTTGATGCACAGATCCTGATCGATCTTCGCCTTGGCGATGTAGTTGAGGTTGAGATGCTGCCAGTCGGAGCAGTTCGGAACGGCCCTTCCGACCACTTCCGAGACGGAGGAATAACCGGCGGTTTCCATCCAGTCCTTCAGGCCCTCGATCATGTCTTCCACGACCTTGAAGCCATAGGTCATCGCCGCGGTGCAGACCTGCACGTTGCCGGCGCCGAGGGAGATGAACTCGGCCGCGTCGCGCCAGGTGGTCACCCCGCCGATGCCGGAGATCGGCAGGTCGGCGAGCGCCGGATCGCGGGCGATTTCGGCGACCATGTTGAGCGCGATCGGCTTCACCGCCGGTCCGCAATAGCCGCCATGGGCGCCCTTGCCGTCGATAACCGGGCTCGGGCACATGTTGTCGAGGTCGACGGAGACGATGGAGTTGATCGTGTTGATCAGCGACACCGCGTCCGCGCCGCCGTCCTTGGCAGCCTGGGCGGGCTTACGGATATCGGTGATGTTCGGCGTCAGCTTGACGATCACCGGCATGCGCGTGTGCTTCTTGCACCAGCGGGTGACCATCTCGATATATTCCGGTACCTGACCGACTGCGGAACCCATGCCGCGTTCGCTCATGCCGTGCGGACAGCCGAAGTTGAGTTCCACGCCGTCGGCTTCCGTGTCCTCGACCTGTTTCAGGATCGCGACCCAGTTGGCTTCCTCGCAAGGCACCATGAGCGAGACGACCAGGGCCCGGTCCTTCCAGTCGCGCTTGACGCGCTTGATTTCCTGGAGGTTCACCTCCAGCGGCCGGTCGGTGATCAGCTCGATGTTGTTCAGGCCGATGAGTTGCCGGTCCTTGCCGTGGACGGCCCCGTAGCGCGGGCCGTTGACGTTGACGATGGGGTCGCCGTCGCCAAGCGTTTTCCAGACGACGCCGCCCCAGCCGGCCTTGAAGGCGCGGACGACGTTGTATTCCTTGTCGGTCGGCGGCGCGGAGGCCAGCCAGAACGGGTTCGGCGATTTGATGCCAACGAATTCGGATCTCAGATCAACCATGACGGGATCTCCAAAAAGAACTTAAGCGGAAAGGGCGCGGTGGATCGATTCGGCGGCGATCTTGCCGTCCTCGACTGCCGTGACCGTCAGGTCCTCGCCACCGTGTGCGCAATCGCCCCCGACCCAGACATTTGAAACGGAGCTTTTGTTGCCGTCGAAGCGGGCAAGCGTCGTGCCGTCGAGTTCGAGGTCTTCCGTTTCGGCATCCATCCATTGACCGATGGCGACGAACACCTGGTCGGCCGCGATTTCCAGGGTTTCGCCGGTCGGCACCAGATTGGACCCTTCCTGGCGCGTGTATTCGAAAACGATCGCTTCCGCCGCATTGTCGCCTCTGATCTCGGCGGGACGGGCGTTGAAGACGAGATGAACCCCGTGGCTTGCCGCGAGGTCCTGCTCGTAACGGCTGGCGGCCATCTGCTCGCGGCCGCGCCGATAGACCAGCGAGACTGTGCGGGCGCCGAGGAGTTTCGACTGAACCGCGGCGTCGACCGCGGTCATGCCGCCGCCGATCACGACAACATCCTGTCCGATGGGCAGGCTGGAAAGGTCTTTCGACTGGCGGAGGCGTGCGATGAAGTCGATTGCGGATTCGACGCCCGGCAGGTCGGCCCCCGGAATGGACAGCTTGGAAGCCGCCGGCAGGCCGATGCCGATGAAGACGGCGTCATATTCCTGGCGGAGACCGTCGACCGTAATGTCACGGCCAAGCATCTGGCCGAGGCGCAGTTCGATGCCGCCGATATCCATCAGCCAGTTGATTTCGCGCTGGGCGAAATCCTCGGTCGCCTTATAGGCGGCAATACCGAATTCATTCAGGCCGCCCGGTTTTTCGCGCGCTTCGTAAACCACGACGTCATGGCCATGGGCGGCGAGGCGATGGGCGCAGGACAGACCGGCCGGGCCGGCGCCGACGACGGCGATCTTCTTGCCGGTCGCGGCAGCCCGGCTGAACGGCTGCGGCAGACCCCGTTGCATGTAGGTGTCGGTGGCGTAGCGCTGCAACTCGCCGATCTTGACCGGCTTGCCTTCCGCGTCATTGCGCACGCAGGCCTGTTCGCAAAGGGTTTCCGTCGGACAGACGCGGGCGCACATGCCGCCCAGGATGTTCTGTTCGAAAATCGTCTTCGCCGATCCGGTCGGATTGCCGGTCGAGATCTGGCGGATGAATTGCGGGATATCGATGCCGGTCGGGCAGGCGTTCATGCACGGCGCGTCGTAACAGAAGTAACAACGGTCGGCCTCGACCTGGGCTTCATGTGGGTCGAGCAGTGGGTGCAGGTCGCAAAAATTCTGGTCCAGTGCGTCCTTTGACAGTCGCCCTGCGGCGATGTCCGGCGCGGAAGTCGTCTCGGTCATATTGATCTCCGGAAGGAGTGGCGATCGTTCAATTTGCCGCCTCTTTCATTGGGTGAAGAGGCTGTCATCCGGCATTGGAAAAAAATTTGAACAAATAGTCAAATATTTTCCAAGTCCTTGAAAATATGAGAATAAAACTCATGAAATAAGAGTGCGATATTTCAATTGGTTATCGCCAGAATGGGCATATGCAAAAAAGTAAGGCAGGCGCGCCGAACGGGCAATTCAGGCCGTTATCCGGCGAACAAACCGTCTGGTTCCTATTCCGGATACCAGAGCCGGGCCTTTTCGGAGCCGCGCTCGATGATCACGTGAGAGTTCGCGAAAACCCGGTAGCCGTGGCTCCAGTCGCCGTCCGGCCAGCGGATGCGGACCTGGGCCCGTTCCGAGACGCCGAGCCCGAAATGGACGAAGCCGAGCTGGCCCGAGGCGTGGCCCGCGCCGATCTGCACGTCACGCACGATGCTGCGGTTGCCGATCTTCACGCTGATTTTTGCGCCGACCCCGTAGCGATTCGGCTGGTGTTTCTCTTGCCGGATCTCAACCGCCAGCCAGTTGCCCAGGGGCCTTGGCTCTTCGGCCGTACCGGCGCCGACGTTGCGGAACAGGCTGACCGGTCCGGCCCGGTTGACGACGACCAGATCCAGAAGCCCGTCCATGTTGAAATCGGCAAGCCCCGCGCCCCGGCCGCGCCGGTTGAGCGCGATCCCGGCGGTGTCGCCCACTTCGATGAATTTCTCGTCCCATTGGCCGAGCAGCAGGTCGTCCGGATCGAAGGCGGCGAAATCCGGCATGGCCTCCACGTTCCCCTTGGCGATGAACAGGTCCCACAGGGTGTCGTTGTTCACGTCCTGGAATTCCGAGTGCCAGCCGGTCGACGGGCGCAGGTCGTCGCCCGTGTAGGGCCTGTGGGCGGTGGCGCCCCGGTCGAAGGCGATATCCCGGTAGACCGGCACGGTCTCGTCCGCTTCCGCATCCAGCGTCTGCAGCTTGGTATCGCCCATGCTGGTCAGGGCGTATTCCGGATAGCCGTCGCTGTTGAGATCGATGGAGGCGATGCCCATGCCCCAGATTTTCAGGTGTCGCCATCCGTCGGCGCGGCGATAGGCGCGCGGCGGCCGCCCGGGCGGCACGGCCCAGAGCTGCTCTTCGCCGCCGCGGTAATACTGGCGGTCGTTGGAAATTCGCAACGAAGACTCGCCGGACCGGTTCCAGTCGGTGAACAGCATCGACAGGGCACAATAGCCGGGCGTCAGCCGGGTGGCCTCATCGTAGCGCAGCGTGTCTGCTTCGTTCGGCCGGAACAGGAAATTGTCGTGACACGTCCCCCACGGCGACCCCGGCTTCGACCGGTCGACATAGTTGCCGAAGGCAAGGGTCGGATAGCTCTGCCCCTGTTCCCAGACGGCGGAAAAACCGGTGGTCCACTCCCGCCCACCGTCGAAGGCCAGTGCCCGGTTGGCCTCCTCGAACCGGCAGTTGCCCTTGCCCTTGAGCAGCAGGTTCTCGCCCAGGCGCAGGACGGCGAGGTCAACGATGCCGTCATTGTCGAAGTCGAGCGGATAGGCGCCGAGCACCTTTGTGATCTGGCGGTCCGGCAGGTCGATGTCGCGTGCCTTGAAGGCAAGCGTGCCGCCGGTCGGGCTCCGGTTTTCGAAGAGCTGCGCCGGGTTCTTGCCGCCGGCCAGGAACAGGTCCGGCCGCCGGTCGCCGTTGCAGTCGAAGATCGCCACGCCGCCGCCGACGAAGAATTCCCAGGCGCCGTCATAGGTGTGGTCAATGCCTGCCTCTGCGGCCTCCTCGATAAAATGCGGAAGGGGGGCGGCCGACACAGGGCGCGGCGCGTTTTCTGCAATCGCTGCCGCGGGAAGCGCGAGTGCGGCCATGGCCAGGACAAGGCGGATTGCATGCCGGCTCATTCGGGGATCTCCAGGCTGCGCAGGAAGGCGATGATCGATTGCCGGTCTGCCTCCTCAAGCCCCGTATAGGCCTTGGTTGCGTCGGCGGCTTCCCCGCCATGGGCCTCGATCACCTCGTGCAAGGTGGTGATATCGCCCCGGTGGCCGTAGGGCGCGGTGGTGCCGACGCCCCAGAGTTCCGACGTCATGAAGACGTCGCGGGCGACGAAGCGCTGGCTGAGCAACTCGTTGCCGAGCGTGTCGCGGGCCGCATCGGTAATCTTGTGCCGTTTCAGGTCGCCGAACAGAGGTACCAGGACCCGGCCCTCGTCGTCTCTCGGCAGCGCCCTGACCCAGTCCAGTTCAGCGAGATCGAGCACGATGGGCTTTGCCACGTCGGCCCGGCGCAAGGTGCCGGCACCTTCGAACGGGGACGGGTCCTCGAAACGCAGGCTTTCAAGCGGCAGGGCCGGGCGGTGGCACTCGGCGCAGCCGATTTCCGAAAACAGGCTCTCGCCGCGCGTGGCGGCCTTTTGCCAGTCCGCGGGCAGATCCGCCATGCGCCCGGGGGCGGGACGGGTCGCCTGCCAGGCGACAAGGGCGGAGATCTGGCCGACGCTCATCTCGTCTTTCACCCCGTCGCCGTCGAAATCGTCGGCTCCCGTCCAGGCTTTGCCGAAACGCTCCTGCGCCTGGATGCCGTGGTGGTCGTTCATGGCGTTGACGGTGAACTGGCGCAGAGAGGCGAAAACGCCCTTTTGGCCGAAGGGACGCAGGGTCAGGTCGTCGTCTATCCCCTCCAGCCCTGAGACATCGAGCGACCCGTCCGGTTCCGCCGTCAGCTTGCCGAAGCCGACGCCCTTGGTTTCAAGCGCCACCGTCACCGGGTTTCCGGTTTGCCTCGCCTGCTGAAGCGCGGCGCGGCGCTGGGCGCGCAGGTCTGCCGTCATTTCCCGGCCGAGCAGTTCGATCAGGCCGGCCCCTTCGAGGGCAACCGTACCGCGCTCGTTGGAAAACTGCGGATCGATGGAATCGAAATCCGCGCTTTCGAACCCCTCGGAGACGAAGACGTTTGCGGTAAAGGCGCCGGCGCCGCCGATCCCCGGTTCGTTGTGGCAGGAGGCGCAGGAGTTGGCGTCCGGACCCGCCATGCGCTGAAAGGCAAGGGCGGAAGGACGGCGTCGTTTGGTCGGCACGATGGCCTGTGTCGCCTCCGGCCGGCCCGCGCCGTCCTCGGTGACGAACTTCGCCTTGAACAGCTTTTCGCCCAGCTCCACCAACTCGGCCAGAGGATCCTTGTTCCCGTTGGCGAGCGCGTCGAAATCGAAATCTGCGGTAATGCCCCGCTCCGACCAGGGCGGAACGGCATCGGCAGCAAATCCCTGTGCCGGCCAGATGCCGGCGAGAAGGATCAGCGCTGCCAACCGCCGTTTCATGCCGCCGCCCCCCGGTTGCGCGGAGGGGCCGTCTTGCGCGTCGCCGCGCCAAGGTAATCCTTGTCGAGCCGGTCCATGGCCTGGGCGACGAGACCCCTGCGGATAAAGTCCTCGTTCCACGGCATCACGTCGAGCTCGAAATTCTGCCTGAGATCCTCGACCAGGGCTTCCTCCAGTCCCTGGTACATGCTGGCTTCCATGAACCGGAAAGCCCGCATGGCAGCTCCGGTGAGCACGATGCGCTTGGGGTCCAGAATGGCAAGCAGGCGGGCCAATCCGTAGCCAAGGACCCGGCCGGCACTGGCAAAGGCGGTCAGGGCGTCCTCGTCGCCTTCGTCGGCGCGTGCGATCAGGGCGGCCAGACCGGCCACGCCGGCATTGATTTCCTTCGGGTCTGACGTTTCCGGCAGATGGGTGGCCGCCCGCACCAGCGCGTAGTCGGACAGATAGGCCTCTATGCAGCCCCGTTTGCCGCAGCGGCACAGCGCCCCGCCGGGAATGTGATTGGAATGGCCGAACTCGGCCGCCATGCCGTTGGCGCCTTCGAACAGGCGATTGTCGAGGTAAAGGCCCATGCCGACGCCGTAGTCGAGCATGACCACCGCGAAGGTATCGCTGTATCGCGCCGGATCGATCCAGTGCAGGGCCTCGGTGATCATGTTGGTGTCGTTGGACAGGATGCATTCCGCATCGAAGGCCTTTGTCAGCGGGGCAACGATCGGAATGTTGCGCCCGGCGAAGGCGGGGCTCCAGACCACCATGCCCGCACCCTTGTCGACAACGCCCTGGGCGGCCACGCCGATTTCGCGGATGCTGTCCGGCCGAAGGGCGGCTTCCCTGACGAATGTTTCGATGGTTTCGATCAGGAGCATGGGAAAGCTTCCCGCATCCGCCGATGCGCTGTCGAAGGGGACGCGCTTGTTCAGGAAGGTCTCGCCGGCGAAGTTCGCAAGCGACATGTCGATCGCATTGACTGAAAGACGGATCGCAACCACGCAGGCCGCTGCCGGATTGAGCTGCAGCAGTGACCGGGGGCGGCCGCGGGATTGGGGCGCTTTCGGCTCCTCGCTTTCAATGCCCTCGATCAATCCTTGGGCAAGCAGGTCCGAGGTGATCGCCGTGACCGTCGCCGGGCTCAGCCGGGTGATCTGGCCAAGGTCGATCCGGGCCATGGGCCCTTGCCGGCGCAGCGCCTTCAGGATGATGCTTCGATTCTGTCGCCGGATCTGATCCCGGTCCGCTTTCCGTGTCATGCGCTGACGGTTCTTCCCTGACGTGTTTCCCCAACAGCCGGTTTAACCGGTCTTGTTTTGTGCAGTCTCGCCAATTTTGCGGCGCAGAACAATGTTTTGCAAAACCATGTTGACAGGAGCGGCGCTTTGGAGCAACTTTTTTTCGGACGTCAAAAAAAATAAATACCAGACGTCGCCCGCGTTTCCGCCTCAGGCGGGAACCTCGCTTTATGGGATGTGAAGCGGCATGACCGGACAATGACAGGTTGTGCCTGACGGAGGAAACACCGCGATGCGTAAAGTAAAAGTTCTTTTGGTTGGCGCACTTATGTCCGCCAGTGCAATTTCTGCTGCCCATGCCGCCGATATCGTCGTCGGCGTGAGCTGGTCCAACTTCCAGGAAGAACGCTGGAAGACCGACGAAGCCGCCATCAAGGGCGCTCTTGAAGCCGCCGGCGCCAAGTACATTTCGGCCGATGCCCAGTCGTCGTCTGCCAAGCAGCTGTCGGATGTCGAGGCTCTGATCGCCCAGGGCGCCACCGCGCTGATCATTCTCGCGCAGGATTCCCAGGCGATCGGCCCGGCCGTTCAGGCCGCCGCCGACGAAGGCATCCCGGTGGTCGGCTACGACCGGCTGATCGAGGATCCGCGCGCCTTCTACCTGACCTTCGACAACGTCGAAGTCGGCCGCATGCAGGCCCGCGCGGTCTACAAGGTCGCGCCGGAAGGCAACTATGTCATGATCAAGGGTTCGCCGACCGATCCGAACGCCGACTTCCTGCGCGGCGGCCAGCAGGAAGTCCTGCAGTCCGCCATCGACAGCGGCAAGATCAAGATCGTGGGCGAAGCCTACACAGACGGCTGGCTGCCGGCGAACGCTCAGCGCAACATGGAACAGATCCTGACCGCCACCGACAACAAGGTCGATGCGGTTGTGGCCTCCAACGACGGCACCGCCGGCGGCGTTGTCGCGGCACTCACCGCGCAGGGCATGGAAGGCATTCCGGTGTCCGGCCAGGACGGCGACCATGCGGCCCTGAACCGCGTCGCCAAGGGGACCCAGACCGTTTCCGTCTGGAAGGATGCCCGTGAACTCGGCAAGGCCGCCGGTGAAATCGCGGTCGCAATGGCCGGTGGCAAGAAAATGTCGGAAGTCGACGATGCCGCTGCCTGGACCTCCCCGGCCGGCACCGAGCTGACGGCGCGCTTCCTGAAGCCGGTCCCGATCACCAAGGACAACCTCAATGTCGTGGTCGATGCCGGCTGGATTACCAAGGATGCGCTCTGCCAGGGCGTGACCAACGGTCCGGCTCCCTGCAACTGACAGCACCAAGCGATTCGCGGTCCCGGTTTTGCGCCGGGGCCGCGGACGTGGTTTGATCGTATTACGCGCGCCGGCGGGGATGGACGCCCCGGCGACTGAGCGTCTGGTCTCCAAGTGGGAGGAAACCGATGTCCGATACCGCCGTGTCCGGGCCCAAGGCCCCGGCAGCACGCAATTTCTTTTCCGTGCTTCAGCTCGATACGCGCCTTCTGGGAATGATCGGCGCCTTCATCGTGCTGTGCCTTGTGTTCAATTTCGTCACCGACGGCCGGTTCCTGACGCCCCGGAACATCTTCAACCTGTCCATCCAGACCGTCTCGGTCGCGATCATGGCGACCGGCATGGTGTTCGTCATCGTCACCCGCAACATCGACCTGTCGGTCGGCTCGCTGCTGGCCACGTGTTCGGCCGTCATGGCGATGACGCAGACATCCATCCTGCCTGACATGCTGGGTCTGGGCCTCGGGCATCCGTTGATCCCCTGGATCTCGATCCTCGCGGGCCTTGTCGCAGGCGTGGCGATTGGAGCGTTCAACGGCTGGCTGATCGGATATCAGGGCATACCGGCGTTCATTGTGACTCTCGGCGGCCTGCTCGTGTGGCGGTATGTGGCGTGGTATCTCACCAACGGTCAGACGATAGGACCACTCGATCAGGTCTTCCAGATTTTCGGCGGTACAAATGGCACCCTGGGTGTGACCTGGTCCTGGATTCTGGGCGGAATCGCTGCACTTGCGGCGGCGGTAAGCATATTCTCCGCGCGGCGCCGCAAGATCTCCCATGAGTTCCCCGTAAAGCCGTTGTGGGCGGAATGCCTGGTGGCCCTGCTGGCTGTCGTTGCCATCCTGGGCTTTGTCGCCATTCTCAATGCCTACGAGATTCCGGAGAGAGCCCTGCGTCGGGACTTCCGGGCACTCGGCATGGAAATGCCGGAAGGCTTTACCGCATCATACGGATTGCCGGTCTCGGTGGTCGTGTTGATTGCCGTGGCAATCGTCATGACAATTGTCGCCCGCCGAACGAGGCTTGGCCGCTATATCTTTGCCGCCGGCGGAAATCCCGACGCGACCGAGCTATCGGGCGTCAACACCCGGCTGCTGACCGTCAAGGTCTTTGCGATCATGGGCGCGCTTTGTGCGATTTCCGCGGTTGTCGCTTCGGCACGGCTTACCAATCACACGAATGATATCGGCACCCTCGACGAGCTTCGGGTCATCGCGGCGGCCGTCATTGGGGGCACGGCTCTGTCCGGCGGTGTCGGCACGATTTACGGCGCCATTCTGGGTGCCCTGATCATGCAGTCGCTGCAGTCGGGCATGGCCATGGTCGGCGTCGATGCGCCGTTGCAGAACATCGTCGTGGGCGCGGTGTTGGTATTCGCAGTCTGGATCGATATCCAGTACCGCAAGCGCACGGGAGACTGATCGAAATGGCTACTCCCCTGGTTGAAATGAAGGAAATCAGCATCGCCTTCGGCGGTGTGCATGCGGTCGATCACGCTTCGGTGGAGCTTTATCCCGGCGAAGTGGTCGGACTTCTCGGCCACAACGGGGCCGGCAAGTCCACCCTGATCAAGTGCCTTTCCGGCGCCTACAGGGCCGACAGCGGCGAAATCCGCATCAACGGCGAAAAGGCCAACATTCAAAGCCCCCGCGATGCCCGCAGGTACAACATCGAGACCATCTACCAGACCCTGGCGCTGGCGGACAATCTCGATGCGGCCTCCAACCTGTTCCTCGGCCGCGAGCTTGTCACGCGGCTCGGCTTTGTCGACGACGATGCCATGGAAGCGGAAACCCGCAAGATCATGGGCCGGCTCAATCCGAACTTCCGCAAGTTCAAGGCGCCGGTGAAAGCGCTTTCCGGCGGGCAGCGCCAGTCGGTCGCGATCGCCCGGGCGGTCTATTTCAACGCCCGTATCCTGATCATGGACGAGCCGACCGCCGCCCTTGGGGTGCAGGAAACGGCCATGGTGACGGAACTGATCCACGAGTTGAAGAAACAGGGTCTCGGCATCTTCCTGATCGACCACGACATCCATTCGGTCATGCAGACCTGCGACCGCGCCGCCGTCATGAAAAACGGCAAGGTGGTCGGGACCGTGAAGGTCGATCAGGTCACCGAAGACGATCTCCTGGGAATGATCATTCTCGGAAAATGTCCGCCGGGTGCGATCCCCGGTCCAGGGGCGATCAATCCGGAGATCGCCGCAGCCTGAGTGTCCATTGCGGCGGTTCCCGACAGGGACCGCCGGTGCCGCTTCCCGCAATCGTGCCGGCTGTCCGGCTGGCACGTATCTTTTCTGTCTTTTTTTGAGGTGCGTCCCTCATGTTTGTCGGTCTCGACATTGGAACAAGTTCGGTCAAGGCCGTTCTGCTGGATGAAAACCAGTCGCACATCGGCTCGGCTACCTCCGGCCTGAGCGTGGAACGGCCCCATCCCTCCTGGTCCGAACAGGACCCGGACAGCTGGTGGACCGCCTGCGAGAAGGTCATGGACGCACTGGCCGCCCGGTTTCCGGCCGGGATGGCCGCTGTCCGCGGCATCGGCCTTTCCGGCCACATGCACGGGGCCACGCTGCTTGGCGCCGACGACCGGCCGCTGCGCCCCTGCATCCTGTGGAACGACGGCCGGTCGGCGAAACAATGCGAGGAGCTGGAGCGGGCGGAGCCGAAGTTCCTGACCCTTGGCGGCAACCGGGTCATGCCCGGCTTCACCGCGCCCAAGCTGCAATGGGTGCGGGAAAACGAGCCGGATATTTTCGCGAGGGTGGCAAAGGTTCTGCTGCCGAAGGATTACGTCCGCCTGAAGCTGACCGGCGATCATGTCGGCGACATGTCCGACAGCGCAGGCACGCTCTGGCTCGATGTGGCCGCCCGCGACTGGTCCGACGATCTGCTTGCCGCGACCGGTCTTTCGCGACAGCACATGCCGCGGCTGGTCGAGGGCTCGGAAAGCTCCGGGCAATTGCGCAAGGACCTGTGCGACCGCTGGGGCATGGCGCAGGCTCCGGTCGTCGCCGGGGGCGGCGGCGACAATGCCGCGTCCGCCTGCGGCGTCGGTGCGGTCGAGCCCGGCTCGGCCTTCGTCTCGCTTGGAACCTCCGGCGTCCTGTTCGTCACCAACGACCGGTTCTCACCCAATGTGGACAGCGCCGTCCATGCCTTCTGCCATGCGGTGCCCGATACCTGGCACCAGATGGGCGTGATCCTGTCGGCGACTGACAGTCTCAACTGGCTGGCCCGGACCTTAGGGACTGAACCGGAAAGCCTGACCGGGGCGCTGGGCACCGTGTCCGGCCCGTCCGACGTGATGTTCCTGCCCTATCTCGGCGGCGAGCGCACGCCTCACAACGATGTCCGGATCCGGGCGGGCTTTGCCGGCATCGGCCACGAAACCGATCGAACGGCACTGACCCATGCGGTGCTGGATGGGGTTGCCTTTGCCCTGAAGGACTGCATGGAGGCCCTGAGTGCCGCAGGAACAAAGGTGAACCGGGTCACGGCCGTCGGCGGCGGCTCGCGCTCGACCGCCTGGCTGGAAATCATCGCCACCCTTCTCGACGTGACCGTCGATGTGCCGGCCGATGGCGATTTCGGGGCCTCCCTGGGCGCGGCCCGCCTCGGCCAGGCGGCTGCGGAAGGCCGGACAAGCGGTATATTCGCGCCGCCACCCATGCAGATGCAGATCGAGCCCAGGCACGACATTCAGGACGATTACCGTCACGCCTACGAGCGTTGGCGGTCCCTTTATCCTGCTTTGAAGCAGGCTGGCTTTTAAGGAGTAGATTGAAAATGAGCACCGGATTTTTCGGCGATCTCGAACCGATCCGTTACACCGGCCCCGAAAGCACCGATCCGCTCGGCTACCGCTTCTACAACAAGGACGAAGTGGTTCTCGGAAAACGCATGGAAGACCACCTGCGCCTGGCCGTATGTTACTGGCACAGCTTCTGCTGGCCCGGCACCGATCCCTTCGGCGGCGACACCTTCCAGCGCGCCTGGATGGCGGCGGACGGCGACCCGATGGCGCAGGCGCGCCTGAAGGCGGACGTGGCCTTCGAGATGTTCGACATCCTCGGCATGCCGTTCTTCACCTTCCACGACCGCGACATCGCACCGGAAGGGGCGACACTGGCCGAGAGCAATGCCAATGTGAACGCAATCGCCGACATCTTCGAAGACAAGGTGGCGAAGTCGGGCATGAAGCTTCTTTGGGGCACGGCGAACCTGTTCTCCAACCGGCGCTTCATGGGCGGGGCTGCCACCAATCCGGATCCGGATGTCTTTGCCTATGCCGCCGCCCAGGTGAAGAACGTCATGGACGCCACGCACCGGCTCAAGGGCGAGAACTACGTGCTGTGGGGCGGCCGCGAGGGCTATGAGACCCTGCTCAACACGGATCTGTCCCGCGAGCTGGATCAGCTCGGCCGCTTCCTCTCCATGGTCGTCGACTACAAGCACAAGATCGGCTTTACCGGCACGATCCTGATCGAGCCCAAGCCGCAGGAGCCGACCAAGCACCAGTACGACTTCGACGTCGCCACCGTCTTCGGGTTCCTCAAGAAATACGGCCTGGAAAACGAGGTGAAGGTCAACATCGAGCAGGGTCACGCGATCCTGGCCGGCCATTCCTTCGAGCACGAACTGGCGCTTGCCAATGCGCTCGGCATCTTCGGCTCCGTCGACATGAACCGGAACGACTACCAGTCCGGATGGGACACGGATCAGTTCGCCATGAATGTCCCCGAGCTGGCGCTCGCCTATTACGAGATCCTGAAAGCGGGCGGCTTCACCACCGGTGGCACCAACTTCGATGCCAAGCTGCGTCGCCAGTCGATCGATCCGGTCGATCTGATCCAGGCTCACGTGGGATCCGCCGACGCAATCGCGCGGGGCCTCAAGGCCGCCGCCCGGATGCTGGAGGACGGTCGTCTGAAGGCTCATGTCGAGGAGCGTTATGCCGGCTGGGAGAAGCCGGAAAACGCCGCGATCCTCAAGGGCGAAAGCTCGCTGGAAGCGCTTGCGGAGCGGGTCCATGGCGAAAACCTGGAGCCGCAGCCGAAGTCCGGCCGACAGGAATATTTGGAAAGCCTGGTCAATCTCTACGTCTGAAAAACCGCCGTGCGCACAACCTGTTGCGCACGGCTTCTTCCTGCCCTTGCGCCGCCGTGAACTTGGTCTGCCACAAGTTTGTGCTCGGTTTGCGCCGAAAAACGGCAGCGTCACCTTTTCTCCGTCATGCACACCTCCTAAGAAGAAGGCATGAAGGATTTGCCGCCGATCGGGCCGAATGAGGCCCTCTTTCTCGATTTCGACGGGACACTGGTCGATTTGGCGCCGCGCCCGGAAGATGTCCGGGTGTCGGATGGCGTCATCGTGGCCCTCTCCCACCTGCAGGACCGTCTCGATGGGGCGCTGGCCGTTGTCTCCGGCCGGCCGATCGCCCAGATCGATGCCTTTCTTGCACCCTTGCATCTGCCCGCTGCCGGGCTTCACGGGTTGGAACACCGTCATACGGTCGACGCCGATATCGAGCGGACGAAACCCGGCCCGGAAATCCGGGCCCTGAAAGGTGTCGTCCGCAACTCCGGCCTCCTGGAAAAGGGCGTCTACCTGGAAGACAAGGGCGCCACGCTCGCCCTTCACTACCGCTCCGTTCCGGCTATGGAAGAGGCGGTGGTCAGGCTGATGAGCGAAGCCCTCGAAGCGCTTCCCGCTCTTCATATCATCCGGGGCAAGATGGTGGTCGAGGCCAAGCCCTACGCCAGCGACAAGGGCAGCGCGGTCCGGTCGTTTCTCGAACACGCGCCGTTCAAGGGACGCAAGCCTGTCTTTGTCGGGGATGATGTAACCGATGAAGACGGCATCGCGGCCGCGCAGGACGCCGGCGGGATCGGCATCAAGGTAGGCGACGGCGAAACCTGCGCGCGCTACCGGCTGAATGATGTTGCCGCGGTGCACGACTGGCTTGCAGGAAAAACTACAGTTTCGGAGACCTGATTGATGGTTTGGACACCGCCTGTAAAACTCGCTCCCTCGCTCGATCTGGCGATGATCGGCAATTGTTCCCTCGCGGGGCTGATCGACAGGATGGGGTCGGTGGTCTGGTGCTGCCTGCCGCGGTTCGACGGCGACCCGGTGTTTCACAGTCTGCTCGGCACGCGCGGAGAAGAGGGCGACGGGGAATTCACCATCGAGCTGAACGGTGCGGTCCGGTCCGAACAGGAATATGTGCCCAATACCGCGATCGTGAAGACACGCCTGTTCGATGGCCAGGGCAATGCCATCGAAATCACCGACTTCGCGCCGCGCTTTACCCGCAAGGGCCGAATGTTCCGTCCCAACAGCATCGTGCGCCGCGTCCGGCCGCTGTCGGGTCATCCGCGCATCAAGGTCCGCTGCCGGCCGCGGTTCGCCTGGGGCAAGCGCGTGCCCGACATGACCTTCGGGTCCAATCATATCCGCTGGGTCGGTGACGGCACCACCTTGCGGATGACCACCAATGCTTCCGTCACCTATATCAGGGAAGAAACCCCCTTCCTGGTTGACGGCCCGTTGTCGTTCTATCTCGGCCCTGACGAGTCGCTGACCGAACATCCGGAATGGCTGTGCCGTGATTTCGAGGAAAACACGGAACGGTACTGGCGCCGCTGGACGCGCCGGCTCGGCCTGCCACTGGAATACCAGGAAGCGGTCATCCGGGCGGCGATCACGCTGAAGCTGTGCACCTATGAGGAAACCGGCGCGATCATTGCGGCGGCGACCACCTCCATTCCCGAAGCCGACAACACAGAGCGCAACTGGGACTACCGTTACTGCTGGCTGCGGGATGCCTTTTTTGTGATCCGCGCGCTGAATTCCCTCTCCGAAATGGAGACGATGGAAAACTACCTGCGCTATCTGAACAACATTGCCGCGGTCTCCAACGGCGGTCACGTCCAGCCGCTGTTCGGCATCGGTTTGGAAGAAAAGCTGGTCGAGGAATTCGTCGATCTCCCCGGCTATCGAGGCAACGGACCGGTGCGGATCGGCAATCAGGCCTATGAGCATTTCCAGCATGATGTTTACGGCAACATCGTGCTGGGAGCCGCCCAGGCCTATTTCGACAAGCGCTTGCTGCACCAGCCGGGCCTGGAGGATTTCCGGCGCCTGGAACAGGTGGGCGAACGGGCCTTCGCCATGTACGACCAGCCGGATGCCGGCATGTGGGAATTGCGTACGCGCGCCAGGGTGCACACGTCGTCGGCGCTCATGTGCTGGGCGGCCTGCGACCGGCTGGCCAAGATTGCCCGCCGCTTCGGCCTGGAGGAACGCACGGCCTACTGGCGCGACCGCGCCATGGTCATCCACGGCGCGATTTGCGAGCGCGGCTGGAACAAGGAACGGGGCGCCTTCGTGGAAAGCTTCGAAGGCTCCGATCTCGATGCGGGACTGCTGCTGATGGCGGAGGTCGGATTTCTGCCTGCCAATGACCCGAGGTTCATCGCTACTGTCGACAAGATCGGCGCGAACCTGCGCCACGGCAATCATCTGTTCCGCTATCATGCGGCCGACGATTTCGGCGCACCGGAAAATGCCTTCAACATCTGCACTTTCTGGTACATTGACGCGCTTGCGCGGATCGGCCGCAAGGATGAGGCGCGCGAAATCTACGAGACTATGCTCTCCTGCCGGAACCATGTCGGATTGCTGTCTGAGGATACCACACCTTCGACAGGCGAATTGTGGGGCAACTTCCCGCAGACCTATTCGATGGTCGGCATCATCAACGGTGCCGTGCGTTTGAGCGCCGGATGGGAAAGCGTGACCTGACCCGCCATTCCCGGCGGACAGAAACAGATAAACTGGAGGATCAAATGGGACGGCTCGTCGTCGTATCGAATCGCGTGGGACCGCTGAAGGATACAGGACGGGCAGGCGGACTGGCCGTGGCCCTCGTCGATGCCCTGACCAAAACCGGTGGCATCTGGTTCGGCTGGAGTGGCGACGTTTCCGAAGAAGGCACCTTCGGTCAGCTCAAGAAGCAGAAAACGAAGTCGGTCCAGCTGGTGCAGGTCGACATGACCCAGGCCGACTACGACGACTTCTATGCGGGATATGCCAACCGCACGCTTTGGCCGGTCCTCCATTACCGGCTCGACCTGGCGGTGTTCGACCGGCGCTTCGAGCAGGGCTATCGCCACGTCAACGACCGGTTCGCGACCCGGCTCCGGCCGATGCTCAAGCCGGACGACATCATCTGGATCCACGACTATCATTTTCTCACAATGGCCTCCAACCTGCGGGTGATGGAGGTGACCAACCCGATCGCGTTCTTCCTGCATATCCCGTTTCCGGCTCCGGAAATCCTGGCGGCCCTTCCCAACGCCGGCTCCATCGTCCGGGCGATGCTCGCCTATGATCTGATCGGCTTTCAGACCAAACGGGATGCAAGCAATTTCCGCCGCTTCGTGCGGGAGGAACTCGGGGGCGAGGACCTGGGCGACGGCAGGATGAAGGTCGGCGGGCACGAGGTGATCGCCCGCGCCTACCCGATCGGGATCGACGCCGAAGCCTTTTCGAAATTCGCCATGTCGCCGGACGCGCGGCGCAACATCTCGCGGCTGGAAAAGTTGCTCGGCGGGCGCCAGCAGATCATCGGGGTCGACCGGATCGACTATTCCAAGGGCCTGCCGGAACGGTTCAAGGCCTTCGAGCGCCTCCTGGAAGACTATCCGGAAAACCGCGGGCGGGTGGCTCTGATGCAGGTCGCGCCGCCATCGCGCGCGGAACTGGATGCCTATATCGACATTCGCCGGGAACTGGATGAACTGACGGGCCATGTGAACGGCAAGTTCGCGGAACTCGACTGGACGCCGATCCGCTTTATGACAAAATCTTTCCCGCGCCGGGCGCTCGCCGGCATCTACCGGGCAAGCCGCGTCGGCCTGGTCACACCCCTGCGCGACGGCATGAACCTGGTGGCCAAGGAATATGTCGCGGCACAGCGCTCGGAAGATCCGGGCGTCCTCGTCCTGTCCCGTTTTGCCGGCGCCGCCGAGGAAATGCAGGAGGCGATGATCGTCAATCCCCATTCCGCCGAAGAAGTAGCGGCAGCCTTGCAGACCGCGATCACCATGCCTTTGGAAGAACGCCGCGACCGCTGGCAGGCCATGTTCGACCGCTTGTGCGTCAACGATGCGGTCGCCTGGTCCGGAAAGATCATGGCGGATGTGGAAGCCGGCAAGCGCAATTCGCGTTAAAAATTCTCAGGGTTGATTGAAACAATGGCTGCCGGGCGCTGGCCCCAAATTGACCGGAAAACGCTCTGACCGTTTGGTTCTAAATCCCCCGGTAGAACCGCCTGCCGTCCGGATCGCTCAGGTCGTGAAGCCGCTGGGCGGCGTTGCGGGCAAAGCGCAGGGTGACCGCTTTACGCGTGGCGGCGGCAACCTTGTGCTCCGGTGCCTCCCGGATGATTTCGGCGCCGAACCCGTCCGAAAGGATCAGTCCGGCTTCTTCAGGAAAAATATCGAGCGGCACGTCGGGATGGGTGGCGAAGAAGAACCGGTCGCAATGCTGGCGGTAATCGGGCCACTTCGTATCGGCCCGGAAGTCGGCAATTGACGACTTCACCTCGATGATCCAGAGCTCCTGCTTCGGCCCGAGCGCGAGCAGGTCGGCGCGCCGACCGGAAGCCAGGGAGACTTCCGGCAGACAGGCGTAATCCATGATCCGAAGCAGCCGCGCTGCGCCCCGCCAGACCTTCAAAGCCGTTTCCGACTGCCGTCCGTCCGTTAACGGATCGTCGAGCCGGATGCGGTTGGCGCCTGGACCGATTTCCTCATTCATACCGGCAATGTTCCTCATTTGTTCGGATCGATCAAGATCGGCATGGAAAAATCCTAATGCGAGCGTTGGGATTTTCTCGATTTTGCTAACAAATTTGGCAATTTTTCGGAGGCAGACCCATGTTGCGTGATGCAAATGTCACGGTCGTTCTCAAGAATAGGTCATTTAACCAGCTTATGCATTGCAGTGGCGTTCGGATCGCCACTACGTTACGGAGACTTTTGTGGGAGCGTTGGCGTAGGAGGATGCTGGGTGCTCATCCGGTTGATTGCCGTCTTCTTGCTGGGGGGATCAGCGCTTGCCGCCGCCGCGCTTCGCGCGGAAGCGGCAAAGGGCGATATGAAGGTCGCTGTCCACCGCTCCTCGCCAATTCTCGAGGGACGCATTCTCGATTTGAAATTTTCGAGTTTCGCGCAAGGGGTCTGGACGCGGGAAGCAAGCGACTGCGACGCGTTCACGACTGTCGACCGGGGCCGGCCCGGCGGGGTGATCGCGATCTTCCGCAGCCTGATGGAGACCCCCGAAGAGATCTGCCAGGTCTACGGTGCGGAACGGGCGGGCGTCGAATCGCAACGCGCCGCCATGAACTGCCATCTGTGGAGCGGTTCAGAGACACTCGGTCTCGTGACTGTCCGGCAACTCGGCCCTTCCGGGCTCTCCGTTCAGTTCGGCGATCATCAGCCGGTTCCCTACCGCTTCTGCCGCGCCATTGCGCCGTTGCTGCTGCCGGTCAGCCAGCAGGCGGAACGCTAGCGTTCTCAGCCTGAAGCCTATCCAGATCCTGTGCCAGTTCGATCATCCGGTCGTCGGTCGGGAAGGTCTCAAAGGTTCTGGTCAGAAGCTCCCGAGCGTCCGTCAGCGCGCCGGTGCCCATCAGCCATTCGACCCGCCGCAGCGGAAATTCCTTGCGCCAGCGTTTCGGCATCGTGCGGACGACGGGGTCGGCCGCGATCAGATCTTCTGCCTGCCCCAGAAGGGCAATGGCTCCAAACATGTCGCCGGATGAGGCGGCCGCTTCCGCGGCCAGCCGGATCATGCCCGGATTTTGCGCAAATCCTGTCAGGGCGAAGACCTCTTCCGGTCGGACAGGTTCCCCTGCGGCCAGCCGTTCGCCAAGCAGGCCGAACGCCTCCAGATCTTCTATCTCCACAGCTGCGAGCAGACCTTTCGAGGCAAGTTCCGTCTCCGGATCGCGCTGAAAGGTGGTGATGATCCTGCGGATCAGGTTGAGGCTGTAGAGATGATCGTGGCTTGCGTGACACGAGCGCAGAAGGTGAATCCGCGCGTCCGGCAGCACCCGTGCGGCCTTGGCCGCATTGACCGCGTCGACCGGATCATAGACCCCGAAATAAAGATGGGCGGGAAACGCCGGGCGCGGCGCCTTTTGCCAGTCGAACAGGCGTGGATCGTTGGCGGGAATGCCATAGTCGCGGCTCTGGCTGCCCGGGCATCCGGTCCTGAGCTCCGGTCCGAAGGCGTGAATGTCGCCGTCCTGCCGGGAGAGTCCGGTCATGAGAGCGCCGTATCCGCCCATGGAGGAACCGTAGTAGACGACTTTCCGCGCGCCGGTTCGGGCAAGCGCGCTGTCGATGGTCGTATGGATCCCGCGTTCCAGGCCCAGGTACCAGCCGTTTTCGATGTCGTTCAGGAACAGGCAGGCATGCCTCGTGCGGGCGAACAGGCGTTCCAGGCCGAATTTTCCCGCCGGAACCCGTACCTGCGAAAAGACGATCGCAATCGTATCGCCGGAGCCTTCGGCAAGCCGGTGCTGCAGGCGGTTCGGCAAGGTGGTGTCGGAAAGGGCCGTCATGTGCCGGACACTGGAGCGAAACGGGTGTTTCCGCAAGCATCCCGATGACGGACGATCCGGTTATTCCGCGACTTTGGTCGTCGTCCGGGCTTCCGAACAATGTGCCGTTTGCGGATCGAGCTCGCACAGCGCCTGATACTGGCTGAGGAAGACCTTGCCGCTCAGATGTTTCAGGAGATCCGTTTTCTGCAACCGGTCCATGACCGGGCCCTTGACCTCAGACAGGTGGAAGGAAACGCCGGAGTCCGACAGGCGGTGATTGATTTCCTCCAGGCTCTCCAGTGCGCTGGCGTCGATCTCGTTCACCGCCGGGCACATCAGCACCACATGCTTGATGTTCGGCCGGTCCGCGACAAGCGCATAGATCTTGTCTTCCAGGTACCGGCTGTTGGCGAAGAACAGGCTTTCGTCCACGCGGAGCGTCAGCACCTTTTCGCCGGTCACGACCTTGTGCCGGTCGATGTTGCGGAAATGTTCGGTGCCCGGTACGACGCCGACGATCGCCATATGCGGACGGCTGTTGCGGTAGAGATAAAGCCCGATCGACAGCGCCACGCCGGTCACGACCCCCTGCTCGACGCCGAAGAAAAGGGTGATCAGGATCGTCGCCGCCATGGCGGCAAAATCGCTCTTTGAATAGGCATAAGTGCGTTTGATCGCACCGAAGTCGACCAGGGAGAGAACCGCAACGATGATGGTTGCCGCCAGGGTTGCCGTCGGCAGATGGGTCAGCAGCGGGGTCAGGAACAAGGTGGCGACGGCAATGCCGACGGCGGTAAAGGCGCCGGCCGCCGGCGTTGCTGCGCCGGCATCGAAATTCACCACCGAGCGCGCGAAGCCGCCGGTGACGGGATAGCCGCCGGAAATGGCGGAGGCCACATTGGCGGCGCCCAGGCCGATCAGTTCCTGGTCCGGCTCGATGCGCTGGCGCTTCTTGGCGGCAAGCGTCTGCGCCACCGAAACCGATTCCACGAAGCCGATGACCGAAATCAGCAGCGCGGATCCGGCCAGTTGCAGCCACAGCTCCGCATCGAACGGGGGCAATTGCGGCACGGGCAGGCCGGAGGGGATTTCCCCGACCAGCCGGACGCCATGGTCTGCGAGGTTGAAGACGCCGGCGAGAAGGGTCGTGACCGCAACGGCGGCCACCGGGCCTGCCTTGGTCAGAAGGTCGGCCGGAAACGGTTTGAAGCCTATGCCAAGCAGCGCCTTTTTAAGGCCCTTGCGCACCCAGAACAGAAAGACGGTGCTGCCGGCGCCGATCGCAAGGGTGATCAGGTTGGTTTCGCCGATTTGCGAACCGATCGACACGAAGATGTCGTAGAGCGTTCGTCCCGATGCCGATACGCCGAGAATATGTTTGAGCTGGCTGGAGGCGATCAGCAGCCCCGAGGCGGTGATGAATCCGGAAATGACCGGATGGCTGAGCAGATTGGCCAGGAAGCCGAGACGCAAGAAGCCCAGGGCCATGAGCATCAGGCCGGAAATGAATGCGAGCGCGATCGCCGCGCCGAGGTATTCCGGCGTTCCGCCCTTGGCTATTTCGCCGACGGTGGCAGCCGTGAGCAGGGAGACGACTGCGACCGGTCCGACAGCGAGCGCCCGGCTGGTGCCGAAGACCGCATAGGCGACCAATGGCAGGATCGAGGCGTAAAGCCCGACCTCCGGCGGCAGGCCGGCGAGCATCGCATAGGCCAGCGACTGGGGGATCAGCATGATGGTCACGATCACCGCGGCCACGAGATCGCTGGTCGCCGTTTCCTTGTTATAGGCGCGACCCCAGGTGAGAATCGGCAAATAGCGCTGAAGATATTTCATGTCCGCCCGGCTTGTCGGTCTGGTCGAATAGGGGAGGCGGGCCGGTGGTCCGGCCCGCCGCGAAATGCGGGATCGGCAGGAATCAGGCAGCCGATACTTTTTCCGGTTTGGCCATCCATTCCTTGCCGCGCAGCATCGCCTTCCAGTAGATCGGCGGCAGGATACGCTCCTTGAGGAGCCAGGCCGTGTGGCTCGGCTTGGTACCGTCGATCAGCCAGCGCGGGAAGCTCGGCAGCAGCGCGCCGCCGTAGCCGAATTCGGCAAGCACGATCTTGCCCCTTTCCACGGTCAGCGGGCACGAGCCGTAGCCGTCATATTGGGCAACGGCGCTGTGACCGTCGATGTCCGAGACGATGTTTTCGGCCACCACCGGCGCCTGCTTGCGGGCAGCTGCCGCCGTCTTCGCGTTCGGCGCGTTCATCACGTCGCCGAGCGACCAGATGTTGTCGAAAGTTTTGTGGCGCAGCGTCGCTTGGTCCACGTCAACCCAGCCGGCTGCATCCGCCAGCGGCGAGACCCGGATGAAATCCGGTGCCGTCTGCGGCGGTGTCACGTGGATCATGTCGAACTCGACCTCGACCCGGCGGGCGTCCTTCTCAGGCTCCTTGACCTCGAAGGTTGCCTTTTTCGCCTGGCCGTCGATGGCCACCAGATTGTGGAAGTAGTTCAGGTTGGCGTTGTAGCGCTCGATGTATTTCATCAGGGCCGGCACGTAGTCCTTCACCCCGAAGAGAACGCCGCCGGCATTCATGAACTGGATGTCGATGTTGCCGATGGTGCCTGACCGGGTCCAGTGGTCGGCGGACAGGTAAAGCGCTTTCTGTGGCGCCCCGGCGCATTTGATCGGCATGGGCGGCTGGGTGAACAGCGCGCGGCCCTCTCTCATGTTCTGCACCAGTTGCCAGGTGTAGGGCGCCAGGTCGTAGCGGTAGTTCGAGGTCACGCCGTTGCGGCCGAGCGTGTCCACCAGGCCGTCGACCTTGTGCCAGTCGAGCTTCAGGCCCGGGCACACCACCAGCCGGTCGTATTTGACTACGCGGCAGCCGTCGAGGACGACCGCGTTGTCCTTGGGCTCGAAGGCGGCAACCGCGGACTTGATCCAGTGGACGCCCGCGGGAATGAGCGAGGCCATGGTCTTGGCGGTTTCCGGCGCCTGGAAAATGCCGCCGCCGACCATGGTCCAGCCGGGCTGGTAATAATGGACGTCGGCCGGATCGATGATGGCGATGTTGAGGCCGTGTTTGCGCGCTGCAAGGCTGGAGGCAACCGAGATGCCCGCCGCGCCGCCGCCGACGATGACCACGTCGAAGCGCGCGTCTTCCGCCGTTTCGGTCGGAGTCCTGCCGCCGTTGACGATGCGCCGGACCACACCGGCCATGTCGTAGCCGGCGTTCTTGGCGCTCGCCAGGATGTCGGCAACAGGCATGGTGCCTGCCTGGGCCAGGGACCACAGGGTCGCCGAGCGGGTTCCCGTCCGGCAATAGGCGAAGACCGGTTTCGGCAGTTCGTCGAGTGCGGCCTTGAAGGCCTTGGCATCTTCGTCCTGTACCTTGCCGGAGACGACCGGCAGGTAGCGGGCCTCAAGCCCGGCTTTCTTCGCCGCCGCCTCGACTTCCTCGAACGTCGGCTGATCCGCACCTTCCCCGTCCGGCCGGTTGCAGATTACCGACCGGAAACCGAGCATCGCGATCTCGGGGATATCCTTGGGGTCAATCTGCGGACTGACCGCCAGTTGCTCGTTAATCGCCCTGGTCTCCATGCGGGTCTCCCATTCCTTGCCTTGTTATTGTCTGTTTTGCTTTTTCAGAGCCCGTTCACGGGCACTTTCAGGAACCGTTTGCCGGATTCATCCGCTGGCGGAAGCTTGCCGGCGCGCATGTTGACCTGCAGCGACGGGATGATCAGTTTCGGCATGTCCAGTTCGGCATCGCGTTCGGTCCGGAACTTGATGAATTCCTCGCGGGTCTTGCCGCCGCCCACATGGATGTTGTGCTTCTTCTCCTCGCCGACAGTGGTTTCCCACTTGATGTCGCGGCCGTTCGGGCCGTAGTCGTGGCACATGAACAGGCGCATGTCGTCCGGCAGGGCGAGAAGCTTCTGGATGGAATCATACAGTGTTCCGGCATCGCCGCCGGGGAAGTCCGCCCGTGCCGATCCGCCGTCCGGCATGAACAGGGTGTCCCCGACGAAGGCGGCATTTCCGATCACATGCACCATGCAGGCCGGGGTATGACCCGGGGTGTACATGGCAAAGGCCGTCATCCCGCCGATCTTGTAGGTATCGCCGTCGGAGAACAAACGGTCGAACTGGCTGCCGTCGCGCTGGAACTCGGTGCCTTCGTTGAAGACCTTGCCGAAGGTGTCCTGGACGACGGTGATCTTGTCGCCGATGCCCAGCTTGCCGCCCAGCTTGCTCTGGATATAGGGCGCAGCCGACAGGTGATCGGCATGCACATGGGTCTCGATCAGCCATTCCAGCTTGAGGCCGTTCTGCTCGATATAGGCGATGATCTCGTCGGCATGATCGTAGGTGATGCGTCCGGCGGCGTAGTCGATGTCCATGACGCTGTCGACGACGGCGCAGGCATTGCTTTCCGGATCCTTGACCACATAGCTGATCGTGTTCGTCGCCGGATCGAAGAAGGCTTTGACGTCGGGTTTGACCGACATGTCGACCGGATATTCTGCAGTACTCATTCTGGTCTCCCTATTAGCCGGAGCCCCGGCTGTTGTGGTTCATTATCGGCCAGGCCGATCTCAGGTAGAAGAGGGTGCCGACTGGCGGACACGGATGCCGGCAACGACACGAAGGGTGATCATTCCGGCCAGAATTGCCGCCGCCGTAAGAATCGGCTCGTAAACCCCGAGACCCATGGCCGGGACGAGCCCGCCCGGACAAAAGCCGCTCAGGCCCCAGCCGATGCCGAAAATCGCGGATCCGCCGACCAGTTTCATGTCGATGTCCTTGCGGGTCGGTACATGAAAGACGGTCGAAAGGACAGGGGCCGGCATGCGGAAAACGAGCCGGTAGCCAATGCCTGTGACGATCAGCGCGCCGCCCATGACGAAGATCAGGCTCGGATCCCAGGTACCGAAAATATCGAAGAAGTTCAGCACCTTTGCCGGATCGGCCATGCCGGACAGAAGTATGCCGACGCCGAACACGAGGCCGATCGCGAATGCGGAAAAGATTCTCAGCATGGATCAGCCTCCAATCACGTGGCGCATGACATAGACCGTGATCAGGCCCGTTGTCATGAAGGTCAGGGTGGCGACGATCGAACGCACAGACAGGCGCGACATGCCGCAGACGCCATGGCCGCTGGTGCAGCCGGAACCGAGTGAGGCTCCAATGCCGACCAGGAAACCGCCGATGACGAGGAAGACCGGTTCGACCGGAACCGTGATCTGCGGCATTTGCCCGGTGGCGAACAGGATCGCCATCGGACTTGCGATCATGCCTGCGATAAAGGCGGCCCGCCATGCCCAATCGCCCGTTCCCGGCCGGGCAAGAAGGCCGGCGGCAATGCCGTTGATCCCGGCAATTCGTCCATGAAAGGCCATGAGTGCCACCGTGGCCAAACCTATGATCGCGCCGCCGATCAGCGACAGCACGGGGGTGAATTCCGTCATTTGAGAGCCCATCCTTATATTCAATATTTTGAATATAGTGGTTACCCGCCCGAAGTTTCAAGTCTGATTCCAGGCTTTGTTGAACGTAACGGTAATTTCGGAAGTGCGCGGGCCGGTGGCGGGGCAGGGTTACCCTCATTAATCGCTTCGACACTGGCATTCGACGGCAAAGCGGATCATGCTGACAAGGCTGAAGTGGCGCCATGATTCATGAGACGGGTGGGGGAAAAGAAGGAATGGGTTTCAAAATGGGGAGGTTGGCCGTTTGGGCCGCGTTGGCGATATCCGCCGTGTTGGTTTCGGGACCGGTAACGCCAGCGCACGCGCAGGAGGACGGGACGGATATCGATCTGAAACTGTTCGGCACGAAGGATCTGCCGTCGAACCCGACCGGATGTCATTTTGCCCTGTGGCAGGCGAACCGTGACCCGGCAACCGACAAATACGCTTACCTGTTCTACCTGCCCTTTTCCGAAGACGGTGCGCCGCTCAAGGCGCGGATGAAGATCGGCGATGAATTCATTGAACTCTATGAAATCGCACAGAGTCAGGAACAGACTGTCGGCGGCCTGCCACGACATTTTGCCTACCGCTCCGACAATCCGAGATACCGTGTTCTGGTCGAATTGCTCAAGGTTGGCGATGGCGGTTCGATGGCACCGGTTACCGAGGCCGACATCTACGTCGTCCGGTCGAAGAAGTTTCCGTTTCTTGCGGGCGCCAGGGGAGAATACGGCTGCCCGGGCAAGGGGCCGATGAACCTTCAGGCACCGCCTCCCGCTGAAGCCCCAGCCGAAGAACGGTCGGAAAATTCGGATGCGATAAAGCTGCCGGACATGGCACGTTGGACCGGTCCGACCGGTCTCCCGCTCGGGCCGCAGCGCTTGTTGGCGAGCGCGGATGACATTCCGGTCCCGCTGCGCCAGGCCCTGTTCAAATACGCCTATCAGGAATGCGATCTGGCCGCCCCGAGTGCCTGGAACGGCGCCAGCTATGTGGTCAACAACAACTATATTCTCTGGGAGCTGCCCTGTTTTACCGGGGCGTATCAGGGCTCCAGCGCTTTCGGTGTGACGCAAAATCCCCCCGGCGACTGGGCCAACGTTCTGGTGCTGCCCACGCTGCCTGGAAACCTGGCCGACGAGAGCTACGGCGTGATGAATGCGCAGGTGTTCAACGACAAAGGCCTGATCACGGCGACCGAGTTCGGCCGCGGGCTCGGAGACTGCGGCATCTACAAGGTCTTTCGCCTGACGGATGGTCCGGGCGAGGAGATCGAGCTCGAACTTCTCGAATACCGCGAGAAGATCGACTGCAACGGGACGGCTAATTTGCCCGAGATCTGGCCCCTGGTTTTCCGGTCGTATTAGACGCCGCGGGTGCCGTCGGCTCCTCGCATAGCACGACTTCCATGCCGTTCGGCCATTTCCGGACGAGCGCGCCCGGCAGCAGTCGGGCGGGATTGGTGCTGAGCGCCGGTGCTTCCTGGTCCGTCTTCGGTCCGGAGAACTCGCCCATCGGTCGCAGGATCGATTCATGCAGGATGCTGCCCACGTAAAGCCGCTTGAGACTGCCGTCTGCCAGGATCTGGAAGCGGCTCGGCCACAGGCGCAGCACCCACCGGCCGCCGTTGGGATCCGACGTCTCGTCCTTGTGGATGAGAACAAGGGCCGGCGTCCGGCCGTTCTGGGTTCGGGGCAGGATCGGCAGCTTGTCCGCCGGCGTCTGGCCCTCGACAAAGCCAGATGCGGTGCTTAGGGACCATTTCGGTGGCCGTGACCAGCCATGGGCTGCAAGCACGGGCGCGAGCCGGGACGGATCGCCCGCATACTGAATGACCAGCGGCTCCTTCGTGCCGCCGCTGAGCTCGATGCGGTTCTGGGGCAACTCGGTCCAGCCGCTTGCCTGCCATTCCGTTTGGGTCAGGATCTGAAACCGGTTGCGCGGCTCGTAGGTGGCGATCGCCTGGTCCAGATGGGTCGTCACGTGCCAGCCGCCGAAGACGGTGAGAGTGCCGACCACGATCGCGGCCAGCGTGTTGCGTCCGATCTTCTCGTTGTGGATCGGGCCGAAGACGAAGGCGAAGGCCGATACGATCGCGAGGCCGAACAGGAAGCCGGCAAGCACATCGGACATCCAGTGGGCGGCGAGGTAGACGCGCGAAAACCCGATGGTGATCACGTAGATGGCGGTGACCGTGAAGATGCCGGCCTTGATCCATCGGTTGCGGTCATGGGCGATCAGAACGGCGCATATGCCGAAAAGGACCGCATTCAGGGTCGCATGACCGCTCGGAAAGCTGAAGGAATCCGCGCCCGAGTAAAGCGCCATCGGCCGGGAGCGTTCCAGAAGCGCCTTGAACAGCGGCACGAAGATCGCCGTGCTGCCGATGGCGATCAGAAAACCCGTGGCCCGGCGCCACGCCCGCCTGAAAAACAGGTAGAGTGCTGCGGCGGCCGTCACGACGGTCACCACGATGCCGTCGCCGAGCGAGGTGAAGAAAACCATGATCGTGTCGCCGATCGGGGTCCGCATCGACGAGAACAGGTTCAGGATCGCCACATCGGCCCGGACCATCGGCTCGCCCGGAGCAACCTCGCCGATAAAGAAGAAAAACGCCGGCATGGTGATCAGCAGCAGGAGTGCGGACACCAGCATGCCGATGGAGCGGGGATGATCGGGGTCGAAGGTCGCCGCGATCCATTGGGACGCCCGGCCGGGTCGCTTGGCGAACCAGTTGACGATCGCGACATGGGCGCCGGGGAACAGCGGGATGATGATCAGGATCAGCCAGCGGCCCAGCATGACCGCCAGGAACAGGATGACGCACAGGCCGCCGATGACGAAGGCCAGCCGCGAACTGATCTGGCCGATCGCTTCCAGCGCGGTACCGGCCAGAATGCCCGGTCCCAGATGCGCCGCGCTCCAGGCAATGGCCGAGGTCACGTTGATGATCGTGAACCGTGTCGCATTCATGCCGACCATGCCGGCAATGCCCGGAACCACCGATTTCACGCCGGGCACGAAACGGCCGATGAAGATGCTTTTACCGCCGTGTGCGCGGAAGAACTCCTCGCCCCGGTCCATCAGGCTGGAGTAGCGCGACAGGGGCCAGAGCCCGCGGACCTTGTCCTTGTAGAAATGGCCGAACCAGTAGGAAAGGGCATCGCCGGCCGTGGCGCCAAGGACCGTCCATATGAAGATCGAAACGCCGTCGAGTTTGCCGAGGCCGACCAGGGTTCCCGCCCCGACCAGAACGACCGTGCTCGGAACCACCAGGCCGATGATGAACAGGGCTTCGCCCATGGCCACGATGAAGCAGATCAGGCCCGCGAGGGAAGGGTTGTCTCCTATGAAGGCAACGATCTGTCCAAGGATATCGGTCACGAAGTGAAAGCTCGTTTTCTGGGCGGAGTCTGGCCCGAGGCTGCCATCGAATGGCACTCATATAGGCAAGCGCGGCGTGACTTAACAGAAAAAAGGGAAAGCTGAGGCAATGATTGCGGGGCCGTGCCTGCGACCATTTGGTTTCTCGGCTATAGTGAATGTCTTTCGAACCCGAGGTCGGACGTATGTTTGAATCCGCACAGCTGCCCCAGAAAATGGACAAGGAGACGTTCCGGAAACTGAAGCCTCAGCTTCGCTCCGAACTTCTGTCGGCGCAGCTGGAGATGATCGAAAAGAAGACATTTTCGACCCTGATCGTCGTGGATGGACTGGATGGCGCCGGCAAGGGCGAGGCGGTCGCGCGGCTCTACGACTGGATGGATGCGCGCCATCTGGTCTGCAACGCCTATGGCGAGCCGCTGGACGATGCACGCCTGCACCCGCCCTTGTGGCGCTACTGGCGGGGTCTGCCGGCCAAGGGAGAAACCGCCATCATTTTCGGCAGCTGGTATCAGAATCCGGTCCGCGGACGTATCTACGGCGAGATCGATGACAATGAATTCGAGAAGGACCTGGCGCGGATCGAACGGTTCGAGGAAATGCTCGCCAATGAGGATGTCCTGATCCTGAAATTCTGGTTCATCCTGCCCAAGAAGGACCAGGAACGGCGTCTGAAGAAGATCGACAAGAAAAATGCGGCGCGCCATGTCCTGTCCGACTGGGCGGCATTCAAGAACTATGACAAGGCCGTCGAAGTCGGCGATCGGATCATTCTGGAGACCAGCAAGGGCCATGCGCCCTGGTTCGTCATTCCCTCCCAGGACCCGGAATACCGGGATGCGGCCCTTGCCCAGACCGTGGCGCGGGAAATGAAGCGGAAGTTGGCCGATGGCGAACCCCAGAGCATGGCCGCGCCGCCGGTCGTGGGCGGACTGAAACGCAACACCGCGGTGGATGCGGTCGACCTGACGGCGAAACTCGGCAAGTCGGATTACGAAAAGCAGCTGGACAAGCTGCAGTCCCGTCTGTCCGACATGTCGGACAGCAAGGCGTTCTCGGACTCAGGGATGGTGCTCGTGTTCCAGGGAAACGATGCCGCCGGAAAGGGCGGAGCGATCCGCCGGGTGATCAAGCCGCTCGATCCGCGCATTTACAAGGTCTATCCCATTTCGGCGCCGACGGACGAGGAAAAGGCCAGGCCCTATCTGTGGCGGTTCTGGCGGCGCCTGCCGCGCCGGGGGCAGATCGCGATTTTCGACCGCTCCTGGTACGAGCGCGTCCTGGTGGAGCGGGTGGAGGGCTATGCCGGTCACGAGGACTGGCTGCGGGCTTATAGCGAAATCAACGATTTCGAGGCGGAGCTGACCGAGTTTGGCTACGTTGTCTGCAAGTTCTGGCTCGCCATCAGTGAGGAGGAGCAGTTGCACCGGTTCAAGGAGCGCGAGGAAACCGAATACAAGCAGCACAAGATCACGGACGATGACTGGCGCAACCGGCTCAAGTGGGAGCAGTACGAGGTGGCCGCGGGTGACATGATCGATCGCACGTCGACCCATTATGCCCCCTGGACGATGATCTCCTCGGAGGATAAGCGCCATGCGCGCATCGAGGTTCTCAAGACCATCTGCGACCGGCTTGAAAAGGTGCTCTGAAAACCTCTCAAGCCGGTTGCTGCCTTAAAGCGCGTCCTGCAGATAGCCGATCGCGGCCTGAACGCCACCCGGCTTGTGCGGAATGCCGAGTTTCGCAAGACCGAGCTCGATCGCCGACAGGGTGCCGAGCACCATGACGCCGTTGCAGTGGCCCATGTGGGCGATCCGGATGCCCTGTCCGCTCAGCGCGCCGATGGTTCCGCCGATGGTGACGCCGCAGACTTCCTTGGTGAAGCTGCGCAAGGCCGCCGGATCATGGCCGTTCAGCCGGACCACTGTGACGCTGTCGGATCTGTTTTCCGGGGCGAGGATATTGAACTCCAGCGCGCCGCCTTCCGCCCAGACGGTCACCGCCCGGCGGGTGGCTTCCGCCAGCAATGCGTGTCGCCGCCAGACGTTTTCAAGACCTTCTTCCTCGATCAGACCCAGCGCTGCGCGGAAGCCGAAAAGCATATGTTCCGGCGGCGTGCCGCAGTATTTTTGGTAATGCTCGGGACCGTTGCGGAACGTCCAGTCCATGTAATTGTTGCGCAGGTCTGCGGTTTCGTGCGCCTTCACTGCTTTCGGACCGGCAGCGACAAAGGAAAGCCCCGGCGGCGTCATCAGGCCCTTCTGCGATCCGGTCAGGGCGACATCCACCCCCCAGGCATCCATTTCGAACGGCAGGCAGCCGAGCGATGCGATCGTGTCGACCATCAGCAGGGCGCCGTGGTTGGCGGCATCCATGGCCTTGCGGATGGCCTTGATGTCGTTCCAGGCGCCCGACGCCGTGTCGACCTGAACCACCAGGACGGCTTTGATCTCGCCTGTGGTGTCCTGCTTCAGACGCGCTTCGACGGCGGCCGGGTCGACCGCTTTTTTCCAGTCGCCGGCGAGCACTTCCGTGTCGAGGCCGGCAATCCCTCCGGCCTCGCCCCAGCCAAGCGCGAAGCGGCCGGATTCCAGCACGAGGACCTTGTCGCCACGGCGCAGCGTGTTCGTCAGCGCCGCATCCCAGGCGCCGTGGCCGTTGGCGGCATAGATGTAGGTCTGATGCTCGGTGCGAAAGAGCGTCTTGAGGCCTTTGAGACAGATATCCGTCGTCTCCAGCAGCGGGCCTTCATAAATATCGACGGCAGGCCGGTGCATGGCGCGCAGGACTTCGTCCGGCACATTGGTCGGACCCGGAATCATAAGGAATTCCTTGCCGTTTCGCAGAGTCATTTCGGGTGAATCCTTGGGCGGTGAACAAAATGGGGCGGGATGTGTATCCGGTCTCAATTGTATAAATGGCCGCGCATTATCCGCCAATCGGAAAGATGCCGAATTGGAAAAAGGCATGCCGCCTGCGGGCTTACTCTGATGAGCCCGTTTCCAATCGTTCCAGTCGGTCGGCCAGAAAATCGTAAACCCGGCGCACGCGTCGGCTGACCTTCAGCTCCCGATGGGCGGTCAGCCAGACCGGCAGTTTCGGGATGTCCGCGTTCTCCAGGATCGGAACCACGGCCGGTTCGGTCGCGCCAACGACCTTCAGCACGAAGCCGATGCCGTAACCGGCCACCACCATTTGCCAGCAGACCGCCTGGTTGTCCGAGCGGAACGGGAAAAATCCGCGGCCGACCTTCAGCCCGGCCGCCTCGAACCCCTTGATGATGAGATCGCTGCGATCATAACCGACAACGTCATGGGAGCGCAGGTCCTTGATCGTTTCGGGAGTGCCGCGAGCGTTGAGGTATCCGGGGGTCGCGAAGGCGCCGGAGCTGAGGTCGGTTATCTTGCGGGTAATCACGTCGATCTGGGTCGGCCGGTACATGCGAACGGCGATATCCGCTTCCCGCTGCAGCAGGTTCTCCGTTCGGTCCGAGGCGACCAGCTCGATGTCGATCTCCGGCTCGTCCCGCCGCAGGTCGGTGAGGATGTCGGGCAGGACGTAGGTTGCCATGACCGCGCTGGCGGTCAGCCGAACCGTTCCGGCGAGCGATTGGGCGCGGCCTTCGCGCGCCAGCCGCAGATCTTCCGCAGCGTTGGCCATCCTGAGGGCGTAATCATAAAGTTCGGCGCCGTCCTGCGTGAGGTCCAGTCCGCCCGGCGTTCGTTCGAACAGCCTGGTTTCGGTCTGCATTTCCAGGGCCGCGATATGCCGGCTGAGCGTCGGCTGACTGCCGCCGAGTTTCCGCGCGGCGGCGGACAGGGAACCGCTCGAGGCGACCGCGGCAAAGGATTGCAACAAGCTCCAGTCGAGAGGTGGTTTCATCGAGATCTATTCATATTTGAATACCAATGCTTCATTATTAGCCGATTTTGTTCCTGGTATGAATATCCCATGTTCCGGCTCATGACCTATGCAGCAAGGAAGGACAGGCTCATGCAGAAGAAAGTTGTGGTTCTCGGAGCGACCGGCCGGTTCGGCCGGGCGGCAATCACGGCCTTCAGGGCTTCGGGATGGACGGTCCGCGGATTTTCCCGGTCGACCCCCGATCCGCGCCCGGCGGATGCACAGGAGTGGATGACCGGCGACGCACATGACCGGGACAGCGTGATCAATGCCGCAGAGGGCTGTGACGTGATCGTCAACGCGCTCAATCCGCCCTATCCCTTGTGGCGGCGAGATCTTCCGGTGTTTACCAGGAACGTGATCGCGGCGGCCTGGCGGTCGGGCGCGACGGTGATGTTGTCTGGAAACGTCTATAATTACGGCACCGGCATGCCGTCCGTCCTGAGCGAGGAAACGCCTCACAGGCCGACGGCCCGCAAGGGACATATGCGCGAAGAGATGGAACGGAGCTACGCCGGGTGCGGCATCCGCACCATTCTTCTTCGGGCCGGCGATTTCATCGACGGGCGAAAAACCGGCAATTGGCTGGAAGATTACATTCTTGCCGATTTGCCAAAGGGAAAGATCATGTATCCCGGCCCGCTCGACCGGGTCCATGCCTGGGCCTATCTGCCCGATATGGCCGCTGCCATGGCGGGGCTGGCCGACAAGCGTCACGAGTTTGCCGATTTCGAGGAATTCGGCTTTCCAGGGTATGCCCTGACCGGCCGCGAACTGATCGCGGCTGCGGAACAAGCCGTGGGCCGGAGCCTGAAGGTCACGCGCATGCCGTGGCCGCTGGTTCGGGCCGCCGGGCTTTTCAGCCCGCTCATGCGCGAAGTTGCCGAAATGGCCTATCTGTGGAAGGTGCCGCACCGAATCGACGGCAGCAAACTGGCCCTGGTCCTCCCGGACTTGCGGATGACGTCGGTCGACGAGGTCATGACTGTTGTCGCTGAAAACCTGACCGGACAGCGCACATCGGAAAATAATCAACAGCTTAAAATTGCCGACAATGGAGCATTGGCGTCCGATTTGTCATAACCACTGAAGCCTGATCTCTCCGATTCCGGCTGGACACCTGCCTCCGTTCAGAAGCTTCAAGCTTGCAGCGCACAAACTTTTCGTGGGCAGGTTGTCAATTGTCTTGTTTCCGTTGGGTAAGAGACTCAAACTGCTGTTCTGTTTGAGTCTCCCGTATTGGCGTAAAAGCATGATTCTGGTCGATAAAGGCGAAAGTCCTTTGATCCTCTGCCTGCCGCACAGCGGGACGCAGATTCCTCCGGCTATTGAAAACCGGATGAACGCTACGGGTCGGCTGCAGACGGATATTTCCTGGCGGCTGGAAACGATTTTCGACGTGGCTTCGGGCCTGGGCGCTACTTTGCTGCGCTCCACCGCCTCGCGTTACGTGATCGACGTGGACCAGCCTCCCGAGTTGCAGCAGGATCCCGAGACCGATCCGTTGAACGCGCTGTGTCCGGTGACCACCCTCGACAACAAACGGATCTACCAGCTCGACGAGGAACCGGGCCCCACCGAAACGGAGCAACGCGCGCTCCTGTTCTACTACCCGTTTCACGACGCCCTTCGCCGCGAAGTGGAGCGGCTGAAAAAAATCCACGATACGGTGGTCCTGATCGATTGCCGCTCGGTTCGCTCGAAGATCAAGGGCTTTATCGACCAGGAACTCGCGGTGCTCAATCTGGGCACGGCGGAACATACGGCCTGCCATCCCGATCTGGCCCGGACGTTCGCCGCCACGTTCCAGGGCGTGGACGGAATAACCGTGGCCGTCGATGACGTCTTCCGGGGCGGCTATATCACCCGGACCTACGGTCTGCCCGATATCGGGGTCCATGCGATGACGCTGGTCATCGCGCAAAGGGCATATCTCCGCCATGAATCGCCGCCTTTCGAGCCGGATCGGACCGGGTCCGCCCGCCTGAAGACGCTTCTTGCCCAGGCGTTGGGCAGGGTAAGCGAATGGGCAGAGGGATTTGAGCCGGATCCGGCGGATCAGCTTTTCGACAAGGATGCTGCGGTCTCTTGACCGCCCTGACCGCGAAACGCCGGCCTCAGACGACGTTGCGCTCGATCAGGGGCCTGTTCTGCCCGAACCGCTCGATGGAAAGCGGTGTGAGATCAAGCGTCTCATAGCGGCCGCAGGCGATCAGTTCGGCCATCCCGCGGCCCACCGCGGGCGACTGCTGCAGGCCGTGGCCGGAAAATCCGAGCGCGAGATAAAATCCGTCCAGATCCGGTACGGCGCCGACGAAGGCGTTGTGGTCGAACAGGTTCATGTCGTAGGAACCGGCCCAGGCAGTTCCCGGTCTGATCGCCTCGAAGGCCGGGACGCGGGCGGCCAGCGTCGGCCAGATATGTTCCTCGAACAGTGCGTAATCGACCTCGAAGTCGTCGCAGTCCGGGTCGTCGGCGGCATCGGGCGCGGAGCCGCAGATGTAGCCGGTGCCTTCCGGCCGGACATAGGTGCCGTTCGGATCGATCAGCAGCGGGAACCGGGGAAGGACATCGCGGCATTCGAAGGTGAAGACGCAGCGTTTCCGGCTGTGGATCGGAATGTCGAGCCCGGCCTTGCGGCAGATCTCCGCCCCGCCCGACGCGCCCGCCGCATTGACGACCGCCGGCACCGAAAGGCTGTCGCCATTTGAAAGGTCGATCCGCCAGCGGGAGCCCTCCCGCACCAGATCGTCCGCCCTCGCGGCAATATAGTCGACGCCGAGTGAGCGGGCCTTCTTGCGGAAGGCTTGCATCAGACCGTAGCCGTCGAACCAGCCTTCGCCGGACAACCCGTGGCAGCCGGCGGCAAGGTCGTCGACGTTAAGCCAGGGGAATTTCGCCTTGAGGCCGTCCGTGTCGAAAAAGGCGATATCGGCGCCGAGGCGCGTCTGCAGGGCATGGTTTTCGGTGAGAATGTCCTGCTTGTCCGGCGTGGCCAGGAAGAGGTAGCCGCCCTCGTTGAGATCGATGACCGGCCGGTCGCCGTTGACCGCGAGCCGGTCGCCGATCTCCCGCAGGAACTGAATGCCGAACAGGGAGATCTCGATATTGATTGCGCTGGAAAACTGTTGCCGGATCGAGGCGGCGGAGCGTGCCGAGGCGCAGACCTGGTAGGACGGATCGGCCTCGATCACGACGATCCGGCCGGAAAAGTCATCGCGGCCGGCAAGCTGGCAGGCGATGGAGGAGCCCATCACGGCTCCGCCGATGATTGCGACGTCTGCAGTCGATTGAGCCATCCGGCACCGCCAGGAAAGGGCCGGAGGCGGAGGCCCCCGGCACTATTGAGACTGTGTTTTTCTTAGAAAAAGGCCTGCAGGCCGGTCTGTGCCCGGCCGAGGATCAGCGCATGGACGTCATGCGTGCCCTCGTAGGTGTTGACCGTCTCCAGGTTCTGGGCATGGCGCATGACATGGTATTCCTCCTGAATGCCGTTGCCGCCGTGCATGTCCCGGGCCTGCCGGGCGATGTCCAGCGCCTTGCCGCAGTTGTTGCGCTTGATGAGCGAAATCATTTCCGGGGCGACCTTGCCGTCGTCGAACAGGCGGCCGACGCGCAATGCTGCCTGAAGGCCGAGCGTGATTTCCGTCTGCATGTCGGCAAGCTTCTTCTGGAAAAGCTGGGTCTGGGCAAGCGGACGGCCGAACTGGACGCGCTCGAGACCATACTGGCGCGCGCGCATCCAGCAGTCTTCCGCCGCTCCCATGGAGCCCCAGGCGATGCCGTAGCGGGCGCGGTTGAGGCAGCCGAACGGCCCCTTCAGTCCGGAGACGTTCGGTAGCAGGGCGTCCTCGGAGACTTCCACATTGTCCATGACGATTTCGCCGGTGATCGAGGCGCGCAGGGAGAGCTTGCCGCCGATCTTCGGAGCCGAGAGGCCCTTCATGCCTTTTTCCAGAACGAAGCCGCGGATGGCGCCGTCATGGGCTTCCGACTTGGCCCAGACCACGAACACGTCGGCGATCGGGGAGTTGGAAATCCACATTTTCGAGCCGGTCAGCTTGTAGCCGCCGTCGATCTTTTCGGCGCGGGTGCGCATGCCTGCCGGATCGGAACCGGCGTCCGGCTCGGTCAGGCCGAAACAGCCCACCCATTCGCCGGTCGCGAGCTTCGGCAGGTATTTTTTCCGCTGTTCCTCGCTGCCATAGGCGTAGATCGGGTGCATGACCAGCGAGGACTGCACGCTCATCATGGAGCGGTAGCCGGAATCGACGCGCTCGACTTCACGGGCGACAAGGCCGTAGGAGACATAGGACGCGGCCGCGCAGCCGTAGTCTTCCGGCAGGGTGATGCCGAGGAGGCCGAGTTCGCCCATCTCGTTGAAGATTTCCCGGTCGGTCTTTTCTTCCCGGTAGGCGTCGATCACGCGCGGCTGCAGCTTTTCCTGGGCGAACGCATGGGCGGTTTCCATGATCAGCACTTCGTCTTCATTCAGCTGATCGCGCATCATGAACGGGTCTTGCCAGTCAAACACGCCGCCGCCCGCCGGGGAGGCCTTTCCTTTTACCGGAGCATTCATGGGGTTTCTCCTCGTGCCCGCCTGCCGGGCTTGTGATTGTCAGTATACCTGCCACGATCGCGCGGCGTCTCGTCAAATTCGGCACAATCTGCCCCGTGCGGCAATTGCGGAAAAGCGATTTCTCCTCCATTGTTCATGCCGAACTGGAATGAACTCCCTCCTTTGAAGATGCGAACGACATGAAACGCGCCTTTCTGCCGCCGGCCGATGCCCTGATTGCTTTCGAATGCGCCGCGCGCCACCTGAGTTTTACCCGCGCTGCCGAGGAACTGCATCTGACCCAGGGGGCGGTGTCGAAACAGGTGCGCCATCTGGAGGACCGGCTCGGAGTCGAACTGTTCCGCCGGGTCCGGCAGAGGATCGTTCTGACCGACGCCGGCCGGCTTTACCTCCATGATATCCGGGGCGCTCTGGAGCAGATGACGACGGCGACCCGCCAGGTCATGTCTTACGCTGGCAGCGAGGATGTGCTCAATCTCGCGGTCCTGCCCACATTCGGTACCCGATGGCTCGCCCCGCGCCTGGCGGGATTCCAGCGCCGCTATCCGAGTGCCGGCCTGAACCTGAGCGTGCGCCTGCAGCCCTTCGACTTCGATAACGAGCCGTTCGATGGCGCCATCCATCATGGCGACCCGGTCTGGGCCGGGGCCATTGCCGAGCCGCTGTTTCCCGAAGAGGTGGTGCCGGTCGCATCGCGCGCGTTCCGCGACCGCCACGGCATTCGCAAGCCGGTGGATCTGGTAGATGTTCCGCGCTTGCAGCTGGCGACGCGGCCGCTTGCCTGGCGGCGGTGGTTCGACATTGCCGGGGTGGAAACCGACGCGGCCTTCCAGGGCGCGCGTTTCGAACAATTCGTCATGATCTCGGAAGCCGCCGTCCACCATGCCGGTGCTGCGCTCATTCCGAAATTCTTCATCGAGGAGGAACTTTCCTCCGGCCGGCTGGTTCGTCTGTTCGATATGCCCATGCCGCAGGAAACCGCCTATCATTTCGTTTATCCGGAAAACCGGACCCTGCGTCCGGTGGTCCGGGCCTTCCGGAGTTGGCTGATGGAAGAAGCCCGGGCCGCAAGGGCGGACCGGGAAGAGATGCTGCCGGGATAAGATGTGAAGGAAACCGATATGAGCCAAAGCCATTTGCGTCTTATTCTCAACGGTAAGGCCGCGCAGCGCGAAGATGTGCGCGCCGCGGTCGGTAAAGTGCGCGATGCCGGCCATGAGGTGTCGGTCCGCGTGACCTGGGAAGACGGCGACACGGAACGCCTGACCCGTGAGGCGCTTGCGCGTGCGGCCGAAGACGGAATCGATTGTCTGGTCGCAGGCGGCGGCGACGGCACCGTGAACGCGCTCGTCGCCACGCTCCATGCGGAACTGCCAAAGGATGAAAAGCCGCCGTTCTCCCTGGCCGTTCTGCCGCTGGGAACCGCAAACGATTTTGCGGCCGGCATGGGGATGAACCCGCGGGATCTGGCCGCCTGTCTGAAGATCGCGGCCGAGGCGGAGGCGAAGCCGACCGATATCGGCCTGGTCAACGGACGGGCATTCATCAATATGGCGACCGGCGGTTTCGGAGCCGGCGTGACCACGGAGACGGATCCACGTCTGAAGAATACCCTTGGCGGGGCTGCCTATCTCTTCACCGGTCTGAACCGGTTTGCGGAACTCGATGCCTGTGAAGGACGGATCGAAGGCGACGGCTTTTCCTGGGAAGGTCCCTTTCTCGCTCTTGCCATCGGCAACGGACGTCAGGCCGGAGGCGGGTTTCAGCTTTGCCCGGATGCGGATCTCAATGACGGCAAGCTGGATCTCTCCATCATTCCCGCACCTCAGGCTGCGGATGTGCCGGACATACTGGGCCGTCTTCTTCAGGGGGGGCTTGAAGGCCTGCGCGGCGCCGTCGTGAAGAAACAGCTGGCGGAACTGACCATCCACGCGGATCAGCCCTTGCAGATCAATCTCGACGGCGAGCCGCTGCATGCTGCGGATATCGAAGTGAAAGCGCTGCAAGGCCGTATTGACATGAGACGCCCCTGATCTGGGCCAAGAAGCGGCTAATTTGGTGGGGTTCCAGTAATTGGTTTGAAATCAAACTATCAACACGCTAAAACTCCGGAATGGTTGCGCGTCTGAAGCCCATGGGTTTAATCGGCGCGATAGAATTCAAATGGCCTTCGAGGTCATGATTAGGGGCGGATGCGAAACGATGACAAAAGAGACCATGACCGCGGGCGGCGCGCTGCTCGCCCGTCTGAAGACCTTGGGCGTGGATTACATTTTCGCCAACTCGGGAACCGACTTTCCGCCGATCATCGAGGGTCTGGCGGAAGCACGCGCCAAACAGATCGATCTGCCTGAAGCCCTGATCATGCCCCACGAAAATGCCGCCATGGGCATGGCCCACGGTTATTACTTCGCAACCGGCAAGGCCCAGGCGGTCATGGCGCATACCAACGTCGGGCTGGCCAACTGCGCCATCGGCGCGATCAACGCGGCGACCGATCACGTGCCCGTGCTGCTGTTTTCCGGCCGGACCCCGGTGGTCGAGCGTGACCGCCTCGGCGCCCGCACCGTGCCGATCGGCTGGGGCCAGGAAATGCGCGACCAGACCGCGCTCGTCCGTGAGGCCACCAAGTGGGACTATGAACTGCGCTTCCCCGAACAGGTCGCCGAAATGGCCGACCGCGCCTATGCGGTCGCCACCTCCCTGCCCAAGGGGCCGGTCTACATGAGCCTGCCGCGCGAGGTGCTGTGCGAGCCCTGTCCGGTCTCCGAACTGGAGCCGGCGCCGACCATGAGCGCGCATAAGATCGGCGTTCATGCGGAGGCCATCGCCGAGGCCGCCCGCATCCTGGCGGAGGCGGAAAAGCCGCTCATCGTCGCGCAGCGCGGCACCGGATCGGCTGAGGCCTTCGCCGCCTTTGCCGAGATGGTCGACACCTGGGCCATTCCGGTTTCACAGTACTGGGCGGTTCAGCTCGCATTACCGACGTTCCATCCCATGAACGCGGGTGCGGATCTGGAGCCTTATATCAGCGAGGCCGACGCCATCGTCGTGCTCGACTGCCTGGCGCCCTGGGCACCGGATGTCCACAAGCCGCGCGCGGACTGCAAGATCGTCCAGATCGGCCAGAACCCGCTTTATTCGCGGTTTCCGGTCCGCAACTTCCGCTCCGACGTGTCGATCATGGCGGACACGGCCGATGCGGTGCTTGCGCTTGCCGAGGCCATGAAGGCCCATCAGGCGGCTCAGGCCGACAAATGCGCTGCCCGCCGGGACAAGGTCGTGAACCGCACCAAGGCGACGCGCGACAAGGCCCTGGCCGCGGCCGACGCCGGCAGCGGCGCGCCGATGACCAAGGCGTACGTTTCCAGATGCCTTTCGGACGCGATCGCGAACAGGCCGGCCACGGTTCTCTCCGAACTCGGCTGCCCGCTCGCCCAGATCGACCTGAAGGACCACAACACCTGGTTCCAGGAACCGCATTCCGGCGGTCTCGGCTGGTCGTTCCCCTGTGGTCTCGGATTTCAGCTTGCGGACCGGAACCGGCTGGTGGTCGCCACCATGGGCGACGGCTCCTATATGTTCTCAAATCCGGTGACCTGCCACCAGATCGCGGAATCCCTCGGCCTGCCGATCCTGATTCTGGTCTTGAACAATGCCGAATGGGGCGCGGTGCGCCACTCGGTGACCGGCATCTATCCGGACGGCTACGCGGCGAAATCCAATGACATGCCGCTGGTCGGCCTTGCCCCCAGCCCGGATTTCACCAAGGTGGCGGAAGCAAGCCGCGCCTGGACGGCAAGCGTCGCCGACGGCAAGGACCTGCCCGGCGTGCTGGCGCAAGCCATCCGGCACATCGATGCAAACCGGACCCAGGCACTCGTGGAAATAAAGATCACGGGTTAACCCGCGACAGGCAGATGGCAAGCGACCCGGGTCATTGCGGAGTGGGCGCGTTCTGTTCGGGTCGGGGAGGCAACGCCACCCCGACCGATGCGCTTTTGACCGTCGTCGCGGTTTCCACCGAATTGCCGGACACCGTGGTCCTTGACCCGACCACCGCGCCGCCCGCGGAAACGGAGACGCAACCGGCCAGGAGGCCTGCGCTCAAGAGGGTGGGTATGATCTTTGCGATGGGAAACATGGCGGAACCGTTCAAATCCAGCGGCGCACCCGCGCCTTGTAGGATTGATAGTCCGCGCCGAAGACGGACTCAAGCGCAGCTTCCTCCGGCTTGATCTGAATCTCGGTCAGAAGCCAGACGAAAGCGGGAACGATCAAAAGGGCCGCCAGCGTCCCGAGATAGAGCGACCAGCCGGTCAGGAGGGTGGCCATGCCGAGATACATCGGGTTGCGTGAAATCCGGTAGAGCCCGGAGACGACCAGGCTTCCGGCCCGTTCCGGCCTCAGGGGATTGATCGTGGTTCTTTTCCGCAGGAAGGCGAGAACGCCTATGCCCTCGATCAGCACGCCGGCCCCCGCGCAGACCGCCGCCAGAACCATCCGGCCGGGAAAGGCGATCGTCAGGGCAGGCAGATACGCGGCCGCGCACCAGAGCGCTCCGGCGGCAGCAAAGCCGACAATCGGCGGCGGTATAATCGGGCGCATCAAACCGTGACCTCAAGGATTCCGGACCTTTAGGGCATTTATATATTTACGGATGGCAGCACCGGAAAGCCCCGGCGGAAGTGCGTACGGCGCAATCGCCACTACGTGACGGAAATCACATCGCTTTTTTCCTGGTGCTGCTAGATCTTCGTCGAAGATGACCGAAGACCTTTCATGCTTCTGCAACGGATTTTGAAGCAATTGACGCCAGGATGCGGACACGGTCAAATCAGGAACGATTAATTGGGGGATGCGACCATGAACAGAAGGCCAGCCCGGCGGACACATTCTTTCGTTGCGGCATATCTCCTCGCAGGCCTGGTACTGGTATGCGGCCTGTCGGACAAGGCGTTCGCCGGCGAACGCCTCGCCCTGGTCATCGGCAACGCCGATTACGGAAGCAAGACTCTCACGCCGCTCAAGAACCCGGCCAATGATGCGGCGCTGATCGCCGACAGCCTGAAAACCGCGGGCTTTAACGTCGATCTCGTCCTGAATGCGGACCTGCGCACCATGAAGCGGTCCGTCCGCGACTTTACCGACAAGCTCAAACAGGCGGGAACCGGATCGATCGCCGCCGTCTACTACTCCGGTCACGGCTTCGAGGCGGGCGGGCACAATTACCTTGCGCCCCTGAAGGCCGACCTGCGTGACGAGGTCGACGCGGAATTCGAGGCCCTGTCGGTGGACTGGGTTCTTTCTGCCGTCGAAGACGCCCATGACGGCGCGAACATCGTCATCCTCGATGCCTGCCGCAACACCGCGCTCAAGCGGTCGGCGGGCGGTACCGCAGGCGGCTTCACCCTCCTGTCCAGCACGCCGCGCGGGAGTTTCATTTCCTTCGCCACGGCGCCGGGCAGCACGGCTGCCGACGGACAAGGCATCAACAGTCCCTACAGCGCTGCCATCGCCCGGGAAATTCTCGTACCCGGTGCCACCATCGAAGCCGTCTTCAAGCGCGTTCGTCAGCAGGTGGTCGAGGCGACCGGCGGCGATCAGGTTCCCTGGGACCATTCGTCCCTGACCACCGATATCGTGCTGGTTCCAGGAGCCGGCCAGCCCGGCGGCAATACGGTCGCAAGCGGATCGGGCGCCAACGGCGCCATTCAGCTTGAGCTGCAGTTCTGGAACGACGTGAAGGACAGCACCGACACGGCCGAGATCCAGGCCTATCTGGACCGGTTCCCGCAAGGGGCCTTCGCCGAACTCGCCCGCAAGCGGCTGGAGCAGGTCGGAAGCGGTGGCTCCGGCGATATCGAGAAGTTGTTCGCAAAGCTTCAGAGCCGGTCCCTGCTGGTAGAGAACCCCACGCGTCCGCACGAATTTTACGCCAATGCGCGCCTGCGCGAACTCAAGGGCGACTATCCGAAAGCCCGACAGGATTACCTGAAGTATTTCGCCTTCGGCGAGCCCCAGGTCGATCCGCATCTGCGCTTCCAGGCGGTTCTCAAGGTTCAGGAAGGCCGGGCCGGCGCGCGCGAGGTCTACCGGGCTCTTTCACAGGGCCGGCGCGACCCGACCACCCTGTTTGCGGAAATCATGCTGGAAGACCGCGACGAGCGGGTGCGCCGCCTGAGCGCCTTCATCGACGCCTATCCCGATTTCGCACCGGCCCTTTACGAACTCAGCCTGGACTACTCCCAGGTCCGGCTCGGCCAGCAGTCGCTTGCGGACAAGACGAAGGAACTCGACCTCCTGAAACGCTTCATGACGGGCGTCGAGGACGGTCATTACCTGCGCTATTTCATCGACCAGCAGATGGCGGCCGAACGCGTCGAGGATGCCAAAACGCGGCTGGCGGCCCTGTCTCTCCTGAACACGACGGCGCTCGCCAATCCGGTCAAGGTCATCCCCATGCGCTCCAATCAGGGCTGGATGCTCAACCTGTCGATTGCCGACCGCACGCGGGAAATCTTTGTCCGCCTGCCCGGCGGGGATTTCCGATCCACCGGTTTCGTCAATGGCGCGGTCGACCCGACCACCGGCCAGCCGATCCCCTATCCGTCGTTCGAACTGCCCGGAACGGCGGGGGATACGGACATCGACGTGAAATACACCGATATCCGGGGTGAAACCCAGGGGCCTTTCACGGTGAATTTCCGCCCCGGTGCCGCTCTGGTCGCCGGCCAGAAGGACATTCTGGAACGCCTGTCCAACGCCTGGGTCAGCTACCGTGACTGGAACGGCAAACGGCTGGTCTATTTCACGCAGCTGATCAGCTATCGCTGCGCCATCGACACCGTGCTCTACGGTGTCGATACCGATACGCCGAACACGGAGTTCGAGATCGGTGAATGCGATCCGGACAATCCCCATGCGATCCCGAACGATGGGCCAGGATCGCTTGTCTATACGGCTATCCCCAAACCCACCGGATATATTTCGGTTCAGCTCTCCTACGCGGACGGCACCCGGTCCGAGGTGAAACGGTTCGATGCGCCCAGATGATCTCGCAGTCACGCGCATCGGCGAGCGGGAAGACCGCCCGGCGCGCGCGACACAGGCCCCTCCCTTTGCGCCGCGCGCGGCAGGCCCGTGGCGGCGGCTGGCGATAGCGCTCATCGCCAGCGTGCTGGCCGTGGCGATTGCCTTGCCGCTTGCGACACGGCTCGATCCGGTGATCGGCGATCTGCTGCTGTTCCGCTTTGCCGACGTCAGCGCGACCAAGCGGGACGACATCGTGATCGTCACCCTCACCGAAGACACGCTCGCCCAGTTTCCCTACCGCTCGCCCATCGATCGTGGGTTTCTGGCTGATCTGATCGGCACGCTCGACGCGGCCGGTCCGAAGGCCATCGGGCTCGACATCCTGCTCGACAGCCCGAGCGACCCCGACAAGGACCGCCGGCTGTTCGACGCGATCGACCGGGCTTCCAGCCCCGTGATCCTTGCGGTGGCAAAGGGGGCAGCGTTGTTGACGGACCGGCAATACACCTATCTCCAGGAGGTTGTCGCGAACCGCAAGCACGGCTCCGTTATTCTCCAGCGTGACGACACCGACGGTATCCTGCGCCATCTGCCGCAGCCCGGTGACCGGAACGGCGAACCGGTCCTGACGTTCACGAGCGCCCTGGCCGCAGCCGGCAACGGGTCAAATCCCGTCAGCGGACGGATCCTTTATCATCCGCCGGAACAGGATGGCGCGCCGGCCTTTCCAAAATATCCGGCGCAAACCGTCGCGTTCCTGCCTCCGGACTGGTTTGCGGACAAATACGTCCTCATAGGCACCGACCTGCCGAATATCGACCGGCACCCGACGCCTCTTGTTTCTATTGCCGGCTCGGCCGCAGGGACCCTGCCCGGGATCGTGATCCACGCCCATATTCTGGCGCAGGTTCTGTCCGGCCGCATGATCGGGACCCTGTCCCTGACGCAAACGCTGCTCCTGATGGCAGCCTCCGCCCTTGCCGTCGCACTGATATTCGGCCGCACGCGGCGGCCCGGCCGGTTCGCGCTTTTTCTCGGTCTGGCCATTGCCGCCTATGCGTTCGGTGTCTGGTTTCTGGTCAGCAACGATATCCTCATGCCACCGGTCCTCGGACCTCCGGCCGCGGCCCTCGTCTGCGCCTTTCTCCTCGCGGTCGTGCGCTGGCGGGCGGACCGGTCGGAGCGGGCCTTCCTGAAGACGGCCTTTTCCCGGTATGTCAGCCCCGCCGTCGTCAAGCGCCTGTCCAGCGGCGACATCAGCCTGGCGCTCGGCGGCCAGAAACGGACCGTGACCTATCTCTTCACCGATCTGGAAGGCTTCACGACCCTGTCGGAATCCTTGCCGCCGGACCAGGTCGCGGAACTCCTGAACGGGTATCTCGACCGGATGTGCGACCTGATGACAGAGCACGGGGCGACGATCGACAAGATCATCGGCGACGCCGTCGTCGGTTTTTTCGGCGCACCGGAAGACATGCCCGACCAGTCGGCACACGCGGTAAAACTCGCGATGGCGCTGGACGCCGCCTGTGAAGCCTATCGCGCGGACGCGGTTCGCCGGGGCATCCCGCTCGGGGCAACGCGCATCGGCGTCCACCGGGGCGAGGCCGTGATCGGAAATTTCGGCGGACGGCGCTTTTTCGATTACACAGGCATTGGCGACACGGTGAACACGGCGGCGCGGCTTGAAGGGGCGAACCGATATCTCGGAACCCGGATTTGTATCAGCCGGAACGTGGTGGAAGACTGCGACACGGTCGCATTCCGGCCGGTCGGAGACATCGTCCTGAAGGGGCGTGCGGCCCCGCTGACCTGTTACGAGCCGATGCCGGCCGAGGACGCCTCGATGCCCTGGATGGCGTCTTATCTGGAGGCGTACCGGCACATGACGGACGACAGCGCCCGCGCCATCGTCGAATTCGAACAGGCAGCGAAACTCAATCCCGAAGACGGGCCGACACGATTGCATCTCAAGCGCCTTCAGGAGGGCGCCATCGGCGCAAAAGTGGTCTTTTCGGAAAAATAACGGCAACATCCCAAATTGTTACCGGCAGAGGTGTTCCCCAGGCCGGTATCGACAGCACCAGGAGACGTTCCGATGCGTAAACTGAGTTTGATAACGGCACTCGTTCTTGGATTTCTCGTCAGCCCCGCCATGGCGGAGATCATCGTTGTGGCAACGAGCGGCGACGTCGGCTTGCAGGCTGGACAGAAGCTCGATCCGGCGGATCAGATCTCGCTGCAGCAGGGCGCACGTATAACGATCCTGTCGAAGACAGGCGCCATGCGGGTCATCGACGGTCCTTATTCCGGGCCGGTCGATGCTCAGGACGAGGCACCCAAGGGAGGGACCGCGGTGGCTCAATGGGACGCGGTCAAGACGTTTCTCGGCGATCCGGATGCCCGAACGGAAGTCGTCGGCGCGTCGAGGAGCGCAAAGGTCGATCTGTTTGCAGCGCCCTCCAGCATCTGGGACGTCAGCGTCGACAGTTCGGGTCCGCGCTGCACCCGAGCCTCCGGGCTGGTTCTGTGGCGCAAGAACCCGACGCTGCCTCTGACCGTCTCGGTCCGCGGGCCGGGCGTCCGTGTCACCGACCTGGACTGGCCGAAAGGGGATAACGCGCTCGCCCTGCCTGAGACCTTTGCCCCGGAAGACGGCCGTATGGTCGTCTCCCTCGATGGCAATCTGCGCGAACTGTCGGTCAAGGTTCTGCCCAAGGAGTTGGAAAATGCCGCTCCGGGCCAGCTTCTTGTCTGGCTCGTCGACAACAAATGCGCGCGTCAGGCCCAGGCGCTGATCGCCCATGTGCATGCCCGGACCGAGATCAGGTAAGCGCGGCCTCAGCCCGCTTTACGGGGCTGTTGCCGGAGGCGATGCGAAGGAGGCCGACGGTCGGCCGCTGGCAAGCCTTTCCGCTTCCAGTTCGCTGATCCTGCGGTCGATCACGGACCGGTCGAGCATGCCGGAGACATTGTCCGTGGTCGGCAATGTCTCCGCAACATGAAGAAACCGCTCCCGGGCGACGTCATGCAGCCGGCGGAGTTCCGACAGCGGATCGGCGTGATCGTCGGTGCGGATATCCAGCCACGGGAAAGCCTCGCTCCGGACGATCCTGAGAGCGGCCGATTGCTTGCCGCGCTTGTCGCCGCCGGCCTTCTCGCCCGCTTCCATTGCCGTCAGAAGCCGTTCGACCAGCGGCAGGTCGGCATGTTTCAGGTAGCTCTCCAGGGTTTCCGCGATCACGCCCGGCCCGGCAAGCATGTTTCCGGCGACAGACACATTCTCTTCCACGAGATGCCCTGCCCAGTCGATGCATTTTTCGCCGGTGAAGGCGGCGGATCGCCCCTGCGCATCGATCAGGTGAAGCTGGCGTGAATGGCTGCCCTCGTCGCGTCCGACGACGGCTTCCAGGACTTCGTCCGCGGATTTGCCGTCCTTCAACATTTGCAGCCCGTCCGTGCCGTAGAGCGGACTGATGAAGGCCTGGGTCGCAATGGCCCCGATGCCGCCCGCCATATAGGGAACGATGGCGCCCACCGCGAAGAAACGGCTGGCAACCGCAATACCGAACTCTCCCGTTCTGACGTCCCGGGCAACGATGGAATAGGTCATCTCATGTCTCCCGGACGTTTATCGGCCGACCGCATAGGCCTGCATCAGGCGTGGCGTGGCGGCGGCGCGCAACAGGCCGTTTTCCTCCCGCTTGGCCGCGGTCAGGCGGCCGACGGACCAGGCCGGCGCCTCGGTGATCGCGTGGCCTTTGGCGCGTAAGGAGGCCAGCACGTCCGCACCGATGCTTTCCTCAACCATGAGATGGCCCGGCTGGCGCTGGCGCGGATGGAACGACGCGGGAAAATGGGTGGTGTGGAACAGCGGCAGGTCGATGCAGTGCTGCAGGTCCAGCCCATGGTGGACATAGCGCAGGAACAGCTGCAGCTGCCACTGGTCCTGCTGGTCGCCGCCCGGCGTGCCGAAGGCCAGTGTCGGCCGGCCGTTGTGAAACGCGAGGCTCGGCGTCAGCGTCGTGCGCGGCCGCTTGCCCGGCGCCAGCGACGACGGCAATCCGTCTTCCAGCCAGAACATCTGCGCGCGCGAATTCAGGCAGAAGCCCAGGTTCGGAATGACCGGCGAGGACTGCAGCCAGCCGCCGGACGGCGTGGCGGAGAACAGGTTGCCCCAGCGGTCGATGATGTCGATGTGGACCGTATCGCCGCGCCGCTCCGACAGGTGCCCCATGGTCGGCTCATAAACGCCGGTCTTGGTAATCCCGGCGCGGTCGATCACGGCAAGCGTCTTTTCCACCTGGGCCTCGAAACCCGGCAGGACGCCCGGACGCAGGTCGAAGGACGCCCGATCGGAAATGAGCGCCCGGCGTTGCGCGTTGTAATCTTCCGAAAGCAGGGCCGCCATCGGAATGTCCATGAAGTCCGGGTCGCCGTAATAGGCCTCCCGGTCCGCATAGGCGAGTTTCATCGCCTCTGCGACGAGATGAACGAAGTCGGCCCCTGCCGGATCGAGGCTCGCGATATCGAACCCGCGCAGGATCGCAAGCGCCTGCAGCAGCACCGGACCCTGGCCCCACGGGCCGGTCTTGGCGACGGTCCAGTCGTGATAGTCGTCGGTGAGCGGATCTTCGTAAGAGGCGGACCAGCCGGCGAGATCGTCGGCGGTCAGCACGCCCTTGTGGCAGTTGCCGGAACCGTCCATGACCTCGGCGGTCTTCAGATAGGCTTCGATCTCCTCGGCAATGAAGCCGCGATAGAAGCAGTCGCGCGCAGCCTCGATCTGGGCTTCGCGGCCGGTCTTGCTTTCCGCTTCGCTCAAGAGGCGTTTCCAGGTCGCCGCCAGAACCGGCTGCTGGAACAGGGAATTGGCTTCCGGAACCTGCCCGCTGGGCAGCCAGGTCTGATGGGACGTCGGCCATTCGGTTTCGAAGAACTCCTTCAGTCCGTCGATCGCCTTGCAGGTGATCGGCAGGATCGGCTGGCCGTGTTCGGCGTAATAGATCGCCGGTTCCAGTACGTCGCGGAGCGCCATGGTGCCGTGGTCGCGCAGAAGCTGCATCCAGCCGTCGAAGGCGCCCGGGATGACCGTGGCAAGCAAGCCGTTGCCCGGAATGAAGTCGATGCCTTCGCTCTTGTAGTGGTCGATGGTGGCCCCGGCCGGCGCCGTCCCTTGCGCGCAGAGCACTTTGGTTTCGTTTGTCCGCGCGTCGTGGAAGATCGCCGGCAGGTCGCCGCCGAAGCCGTTCAGTTGCGGCTCGACCACCTGCAGCACGAAGCCGGTTGCGACCGCCGCATCGAAGGCGTTGCCGCCCTTTTCCAGGATGCTCATTCCGACGGCGGTGGCGATCCAGTGGGTGGATGTCACGACGCCGAAAGTGCCTTTGATTTCGGGGCGGGTGGTGAAAGCGGTCATGGTGTTCTCTTGATTATCGGTCTCTGTCGAAACCTGTTTGCATTATCAGCCTTCGCGCGGGTCGAGCGCGTCGCGAAGGCCGTCTCCCAGTAGATTGAAGCCGAGGACGACAAGGAAGATGGCCGCACCCGGCCACCAGGCCATCCACGGCGCCTGTGTCATGAAATTCTTGGCAACGTTCAGCATGGACCCCCAGCTCGGATCGGGCGGCTGTTGTCCAAGTCCGAGGAACGAAAGACTGGCTTCGGCAATGATGGCGGTCGCCACCGTCAGGGTCGCCTGGACCAGCACCGGCGCGAACACGTTCGGCAGCACGTAGCGGGTCATGATCGCAAGATCCGTCAGGCCGATGGCGCGCGCGCCCTCCACATAGTCTTCCGTCTTGACCGAAAGCACCTGTCCGCGGGTCAGGCGCACGAAAATCGGCATGGCGGACAGGCCGATGGCGAGCATGGCATTGGTCAGGCTCGGACCCAGGAAGGCGGCAAGCGCAATGGCGAGGATCAGGAACGGCGTTGCCAGCAGCGCATCCGTCACCCTTGAAATCCCCTGGTCGATCCAGCCGCCGAAATAGCCGGAGAGCAACCCGAAGGGCACGCCGATCAGCACGGCGATGAAGACCGAAACCACCCCCGCCATAAGGGAGGCCTGCGCGCCCCAGATCATGCGGGACAGGATATCCCGGCCGATTTCGTCGGTGCCGAGCCAGTGGGCGGCGGACGGCGCCTTGCGGATCGCGCTCCAGCTCGTCGCGGACGGATCTGCGATCGGCAGCAGGGGAGCGGCCACGGCGATGACGATGAAGAAGGCAACGATGACGAAGCCGACAAGCGCGCTCTTGTTGGCCTTGAGCTTCTTCCAGGCGCGGCTTTCGCGGCGGATGGTTTCCTCGCCCGGGACGGCATGATCGGTCGTGACGCTCACAGGGCACTCCTCATGCGCGGGTTGAGCAGGAAATACAGGATATCGGCGATCAGGTTCATCAGGATGAACCCGGCCGCGGTGCACAGGACGATGCCCTGGACGACCGCGTAGTCGCGGGTAAAGACCGCATCGACGATCAGCTTGCCGAAGCCGGGAATGGTGAAGATCTGCTCGGTCAGGACGGCGCCGGCCAGGAGCTCGCCGAACAGGAGCGCGCTCAGGGTCACGATGGGCAACAGGGCATTGCGGAAGGCATGCTTGATGATGACGACCCGCTCGCCCAGGCCCTTGGCACGGGCGGTGCGCACGTAATCCGCTTTCAGGACGCCGAGCATGGCGGAGCGGGTGTGGCGCATCAAGGTGGCGGCCTGCGCGGTGCCGAGAACGAAGGCCGGCATGATCATGGTCTGGAAGGACCGGGCGGGATCGACGAAGGGCGATTCGTAGCCGGAGGCCGGCAGCCACCCCAGGTTCACCGAGACGAGCATGATCAGCATGATGCCGAGCCAGAAATTGGGAATGGAAAGACCGGACAGCGCGACGATATTGGCGATGTAGTCGACCGGCGTGCCTTTCTTCGCCGCCGACAGGATGCCGGCCGGAATGCCGATCAGGAAGGCGATGATCATCGCCATGATCGCAAGCTGGATCGTGACCGGAAGCTTGTCCGCGATCAGGTCCAGCACCGGCTGGTTGGTGCGCAGCGAAACGCCGAGATCGCCATGGAGCATGGCCTCGACCCAATAGAAATACTGGTAAAGGATCGGCTCGGTCAGATGATATTTCTGGCGGATGAACTCCAGCATCTGCGGATCCCGTTCCTCGCCGGCAAGCACCAGCGCCGGGTCTCCGGGCAGCAGTTTCTGCAGCACGAACACGAAGATCGACACGAGGATCAGGGTCGGGATCGCAATCGCCAGCCGGCGGGCGATGTAGGAAAGCATGGGCTCACATCCGATGGAGTGGAACCCGGCCGGAGCCGGGTCCCAATGGCTGTTTCGTGTGGGTTATTTGAACTTCACGTTCTCAAGCCGGATCATGCCGTCCGGATAGGCGGTGAAGCCTTCCATCTTGTCGGACAGGGCCCAGATCCAGGTCTGATGGTAAAGATAGATGATCGGCATATCCTGGATCAGGATGTCCCTTGCCGCATCATACTTCGCCTTGCGGACAGCGTTGTCGGTGCTGCGGCGGGCTTCGTCGAGCAGCTTGTCGACCTCCGGGTTGCAGTATTTGCTGTCGTTGATGCCGCCCTTGCAGGTCATGAACTGGTGGATGTTGCCGTCCGGATCCACGCGGCCCGACCAGCCCACCTGGCTTGCCTGGTAGTTGCCGGCCGACTGGTCGGCGAGCAGGCTGGCGAATTCCATCGACTTCAGCTTGACGTTGAAGCCCGCCTCGGCGGCCATGGCCTGAACCACCTGCATCAGCTGGGTCTGGACGGGATTGTTGGCGACCTGCACTTCCACGTCCAGGCTGTCGTAGCCGGCTTCCTTGAGGAGCGCCTTTGCCTTTTCCACGTCGCGGGCGGGGACCGGGTAGTCCTTGTCATACCAGGGGCTCGTCGGCGGGAACGGCTGGTTGCCCGGCGCAAAGACGCCTTCGAAGACGACCTGGTTGATGGCATCACGGTCCAGCGACAGGCTGAAGGCCTGGCGGATCTTCGGGTCGTTGCCGAACGGGTTGTCGCCGCGCTCGCCGTTGTTGAGGTTCACGGTGATGCCCTGGTAGCCGAGGCTGACGGCTTCCGCATATTGCAGGCCGCTGTCCGATTTGACCGAAGCCACGTCCGTGGCCGCCAGGCGTTCCAGCATGTCCAGATCGCCGGAGCGCAGGTTGGCCAGGCGCACGGTGGTGTCCGGGATAGGCAGGAAGGTCACCTTGTCGAAATGGATCGCGTCCTTGTTCCAGTAGTCGGCGAACTTCTCAAGCACGATCCGGTCCTGCGCGACACGTTCGACGAACTTGAACGGGCCGGAGCAGACCGGGTTGGCACCAAGGTCGGCGCCGGCAGCCGCAGCGGCGGTCGGCGACAGCATCATGCCGGAACGGTCGGCGAACTGGGCAAGCAGGGTCGCATCCGGCGCCTTCAGCGTGAACTTGACCTGGTAGGAGCCGGTAACCTCGACGCCTGCGATCGACTTCACTTCGCTCTTGCGGCGACTTTCCGGCAGGTTCTGGGAGCGGTCGATGTTCGCCTTCACCGCATCCGCGTTGAACGGCGTGCCGTCATGGAAGCTTGCGTCTTGGCGCAGGTTCATGGTCAGCGTCATGCCGTCGTCGGACCAGCTCCAGTCCGTGGCGAGCTGCGGAATGATTTCCAGGTCAGGGGTGATGTCGACCAGCTTGTCGCACAGCGACGCATAGACGATACGTCCGACAAACGTCCGGGACTGATCCGGGTCGAGAACGTCCGGATCTTCCTGCAGGCCGATGCGGAGGTCCGCCGCCAGCGCAGGGGTCAACACGGAGCTTGCGCCGAGCAAGAGCGCGGCGAGCAGTTGTTTACGCATTTTCACTTCTCCTCTGGGTGTTTCGAGGCCGGGAGCCCGTCGATGGGGCTTTGTGCTTTTTTTGACTCCAGTCCCGATAAAGAGCGAAACGCCGGTCCGCCGCTGCGGTTCTTGGCGGTTCGCTATTCTGGCTTTGCGCGGTGCCTGTGATGCTGTGCCAATGGTGGCAGGCCACCTGGCGGTCTTCGCCGGCCGCGCTCAAAAGAGGTTTTTCGGTGCCGCAGATTGCGGTCGCGTGAGGACATCTTGTGTGGAACCGGCACCCGGTGGGCGGCGCCAGCGGCGAAGGTACGTCGCCCTTCAGATCGGCCAGCATGCCGCGGCTGTGGGGCGAGGGGATCGGGATCGCCTGCATCAGCGCCTGCGTGTAGGGATGCAGCGGCGCGTCATAAAGCGCATCCGTGTCGGCCAGTTCCACGATTTCGCCCAGATACATGACCGCGACCCGGTCGCTCATGTGGCGGATCACGGCCAGGTCATGGGCAATCAGGATCAGGGTCAGTTCGAACTCGTCCTTCAGGTCTTCCAAGAGGTTGATGACCTGGGCCTGGACCGAGACGTCGAGCGCGGACACCGGCTCGTCGCCGATGATCACCTTCGGACCGCTGGCGAGCGCGCGGGCAATGCCGATGCGCTGGCGCTGTCCGCCGGAAAACTCATGCGGGTAGCGGTTGGAAAATTCCGGGCGCAAGCCGACCTTCTGCAGGAGATCGGCGACCTTGCGGCGCCGCTCAGTGCGCGGCAGGCGCGTGTGCACCTTCATCGGTTCCTCGATGATGGCGCCGACCGTCATGCGTGGGTTGAGCGAGGAGAAAGGGTCCTGGAACACGAACTGCAGTTCGCCGCGCAGGCGCCGCATTTCCCTCTCCGACAGGGTGGAAATGTCGTTGCCGTCGTAGAGCACTTCACCGGACGTCGGCTTGATCAGCCGGACCAAAAGGCGCGCCAGGGTCGACTTGCCGCAGCCGCTTTCGCCGACGATGGACAGGGTCTCACCGCGCCGGACGGTCAGGCTGACCCCGTCCACGGCCCGGACGACCTTCTTTTCGGCAAACAGGCTGCCGCCGCTGGTGAAGTGCCGGGCGATGGCGCGGGTTTCCAGGATCCTGTCTTTTGTCGGAACGCTCATGCGCAGGCCTCCGCGAATGTGGCCTCAAGCGGCGCATGCACGCAGGCGACCCGGTGACCGCCTTCGACCGTCTGCAGCGGCGGCGGGGCCGCGGTGCAGGCCGTATCCGCAAAGGGGCAGCGCGGCGCGAACCGGCATCCGGCCGGCATGGTGTCGATGGTCGGCACCATGCCGGTGATCGTGGTCAGGCGGCCGGAGCGCTTGCCGATGGAGGGGATCGAGCTCATCAGGCCGATGGTGTAAGGGTGCTGCGGATCGTCGAAGATCATTTCCGCCGTGCCTTCCTCGACGATGCGCCCGGCATACATGACCGCCACCTTGTCGGCGATTTCCGCGACCACGCCGAGGTCGTGGGTGATCATGACCAGCGCCGTGCCGGTTTCGGATTGCAGCTCCCGGATCAGGTCGATGATCTGCGCCTGGATGGTGACGTCGAGCGCCGTGGTCGGCTCGTCGGCAATCAGGAGGGCGGGATCGTTGGCAAGGGCCATGGCGATCATGACGCGCTGGCGCATGCCACCGGAAAGCTGGTGCGGGTAATCGTCGAGCCGCTGGGCTGCCGCCGGGATTTTGACCCGGTCCAGCATTTCAAGGGCCCGGGCGCGGGCTTGGCTACGGGAGACCGGCTTGTGTCGCAGCACGACCTCGGCGATCTGGTCGCCGATCCGGTAGGCCGGATTGAGCGAGGTCATCGGCTCCTGAAAGATCATCGCCATCCGGTTGCCGCGGATATCCCCCAGTTCCCGGCGCGGAAGGGACAGCAGATCCATGCCGTCGAAATGCGCCGTGCCCGAGACGATTTCGGCCGGCGGCATGGGCAGAAGGCCCATCAGCGACAGGGCGGTCACCGACTTGCCGCAGCCGCTTTCTCCGACAATGCAAAGCGTCGATCCGGGTGCTACGGAAAAGGAAACGCCGTCGACCACGTTGGCTTTCGATCCCTTGAAGCGCACCGCAAGGTCCCGGACCTGCAATAGGTCGGCGGTCTCCGCTTCGCGGCCAGCGTTCTCGTCAGACGGCATCGGTCAGCTCCGCGGACGACTGGAACAGCAGGCGCTCCTGCAAGGCGAGCAGATGCTGGCGCATGGTCTTTTCCGCGGCGATCGGATCGCGGCGTTCGATTGCATCGATCACCTGGATATGCTGCGACTTGTAGAGAGACAGGGCATCGCTGGTGCGAATGGCTTCGCGCACGTGGCGCCAGGCGTCGTTCTGGCGAACCCGGTCGACCACATCGAACAGGGCGAGAAACAGCGTGTTGCCGGCCGCACTCGCAATCGCCCGGTGCAGGGCACCGTCCCAGAGTTCGCGGCTGTCCAGATCGTCGGCGCTTGCGACCTTTTCGGCCAGGTCGCGCATGGCGGCCACGTCCGATGGCGTTGCCCGGAGCGCGGCAAGCTGCGCCAGCACCGGCTCGATCCGCAGGCGGACTTCCATCACCTCGAGCATGTTGCTGACTTCCGGAAGCTTCCGGATCTGGCGCTCCGGATGGGTCGGCTCCGGTCCGATGAAGGTGCCCGACCCTTGCCGCCGCCAGATGCGGCCTTCCGTTTCCATGACCTCGAGCGCCCGGCGGACGGCGCGCCGGCCGACGCCGATCTCCTCGGCCAGTTCCCGCTCGGTCGGAAGCTGGTCGCGCCCGTCCATCTGCAACTGATCGACGATGATCCTCAGGCGCTCCAGCGCAAGACTGGAATTTCTCTGTGCGGGTCTGTCGTTTCCGGTCATGGCCAATCTTTGCGGAACCAATTTCTATTGGTCACATTATTGGAGCATGATCCGAAAAGGGGCAAGGTCCGTATTTAGGCAATGTTCCTTTTTTGGAGAGATGGGAGCGGGTCATGATCGGTCGCGGTTTGCAGTGTTCGGAAAAGCGCTTGATTCCAAATACCTTGACGCATCATAGGCTTGGGTTTCCGGCGGCAATCCGGCACTTTCCAGGGAGTTCGCCTGCCTTTGTTTTGGGCGGGCTGCGCAAGGCGTGGGCGCGGGTTCCGGCGACCTTGCATCGGAACGTTCAATCGTTTCTCGCTGAGGGGTCATTGCGAAATTGGATTCATATTGGTTACGGATTCGATCCGGCACTGGTCCTCCGGCAGGGAAATTCCTATGCTTGCTTCCAAAGCCGGCGGCGGGGCGGAATAGGCCCGTCATCCTGTCAACGACGACCATGTTTGGACGAACGATGTGCGTGAATTGCAGAACCGCGAGCTATACGATCCATGCGGCGCAGCACCATTTCGGTTGGGACAACTCCATTGCCCCGGTCGAAAAAGTGGCCCCGGGGAAGGTGCTGGAATTCGAATGCATTGACAGTTCCGCCGGCCAGCTGACGCCTGATAGCACCGCGAATGACCTTGCCTCAATGGATCCTGGCAAGATCAATCCGGTCACAGGCCCGATCCATGTGGACGGGGCCGAGCCTGGCGATGCGCTGGTTGTGAAGATACTCGACTACAAGCCCTCCGGCTTCGGCTGGACCGCGAACATCCCGGGCTTCGGATTGCTGGCGGACCAGTTCAAGGACCCGGCGCTCCATATCTGGTCCTACGACAAGGACAATCCCGTCTTGTCGGCCTTCTCCCCGTTCGGAAAGGTTCCGCTGAAACCGTTCGCGGGCACCATCGGCGTTGCGCCGGCGGAGGCCGGCCGTCATTCGGTCATCCCGCCGCGCCGTGTCGGCGGCAACATGGATATCCGCGACCTGGCCGCCGGGACGACGCTTTATCTGCCTGTCGAAGTGGCGGGCGCGTTGTTTTCCATCGGCGACACCCATGCGGCCCAGGGCGACGGCGAGGTTTGCGGCACGGCCATCGAAAGCCCGATGAACGTGGTTCTGAAATTCGATCTGATAAAGGGCGCGGATCTGAAGATGCCGCGCTTCGAGACGCCCGGCCCGGTCACCCGCCATCTCGACGAGAAGGGCTACGAGGTCACGACAGGTATCGGCGAAAACCTGTTTGAAGGCGCGCAGGGAGCCGTGTCCAACATGATCGATCTCCTGTGTGCCCGTCACGGCTACAGCCCGGTGGATGCCTACATGCTCTGCTCGGTCTGCGGCGATCTCCGGATTTCCGAAATCGTCGACGCGCCGAACTGGGTTGTATCGTTCTATTTTCCGAAAGTCGTTCTGGATTGACGCGTCGCGATCAGGACGAAAACTTTCTTCCTGACAGATCTGTATCGCGCATCTGAAAACAGAGAAAATTCCCATGTGGCGAAACAACTGATCGCCACTGAAACCTCGCGTCGTGAGCGCACGCAATTGCCAGAAACGTCGCAAGCGGAGCGGTGGTCGATTTCATTTGGTGGCTGGAGCGAGCTCTTGCTGCAGGTTGTCGAGTTTGAAAATGGTCTGCAGGGACTGTTCGTTAATTTTTTCATTTTTATCGAGAAAATTTTTCCACGTTTCGGGTGGAACAACTGTCGTTGATGGAATGGTCACGCTCGGATCATTGCTCTTTATAGATGCCAATACTGAATTCATTCGTTCTGATGTGTCTTTGACAGTCTGGCTCAGGATTTTTATTTGGTCGTTTATTTCTTTCTGCTGTTCCGTAATCGACTTAACTTGATCAGTAAGGGTCGCAGTCGCTTCCTTTGTCGTAAACTTGATGCCGCCGTCCGACCATTCAAAATTCACGACATGAGGCATCGCAACTAGTGCTACGCCGAGGGCGAATAACAAAGCTTGCCCTGTTGAAATCGTGTGCTGTCGAAACACAAAAAGACTCGCAACGAATAAAAGAATGACGCCAATGGCTGTAAATACCCATGAAGTAATATCCATAATGCATCCTCCCCGAGAAGAATATTAACATACAATTATAAATGTGCAATTTGAGTTGATCAGCCATGGGAAGTTTCGGCTTAACATGAGATTGGGTCGCGTCAGTAACGTCGCGTCCGGCTGGCGAGGGCGTTGAGAACGGATGGGGATGCGCGGGAATTGAATTCTGGGACGCTTGGATCTGGAGCATTCGAACTTCGATAACGACAACAGGTTTCGCGTCACCGGCTTCCGGGCCGGCGGACGGCGCGCACCTTGCCGCTGCCGCCGCCGCCACAGAAGAAGCGGCCGGCGCCATCGGATTCCATGCCCGACACGCCGGTGCCTTCCGGCATGTCGAGACATTCCAGCACCTCGCCCGTCTGAGGGTCGATGCGCCGGATGTCGCTCTTGTCGTCCTGCCAGGTGCCGTGCCAGAACTCGCCGTCCACCCAGGTGACGCCGGTGACGAACCGGTCGGAGTCGATGGTGCGCAGGATTGTCCCCGTTTCCGGATCGACCTGATGGATCTTGCAGCCGCGGTGCTGGCCGACCCAGAGGGTTCCCTCCGCCCAGGCAAGCCCGGAATCCCCGCCCTCGCCGGGCGCCGGGATTGTGCCGAGCACCTCGCCCGTCTCCGGGTCGATCTTGCGAATGACCGTTTCCGCAATCTGGAACAGGTGCTTGCCGTCGAAGGCCGTTCCCGCGTCCGCGCCGATCTCGATCGTCCTGGATGTCTCCCCGCTGTCCGGATCGAGGGCGGTCAGCCTGTCGCCGGTTGCGAACCAGACCTTGTTGCCGTCGAAGCTGACCCCGGCCACGGCCTCGACGCCGGGGAAGGGACCGTATTCGCGGAGGATTTCTGCGGAAGTGCGTTTCATGGCTCCAACCTCACTTATGAGTTTACAACCTAGCGGCTGATCGCCGAAGCGGGGAGTAACAAACTTGTCGGGAAACCGGGCACGGTCGATGCGATCCAGCGGCAGGCCCGGCCGCGGCCGAAACTTTCGACCTTGCCGGTTTCAGCCAGCGCCTCGAGCGCCCGCTGGACCGTGCGCGGGCTGACATCAAGCGCCTGCGCCAGCGCCGAGCTCGACCAGGCCTCGCCATCTGCGAGCAGGGCCAGGACGTCGCCGTGATCTTCTTCCACTGGCGGTGCCAGCACGACAACCGAATTCGCCGATTTGGAGGCCAGCACAAAGCCCCGGCTTGTGGCGCTGAGTTCGGCCAGGGGCTTGATCGCATCGCGAAGTCGTCCGATCTCGACGCGCAGCCGCCCGCGATGGGACTCGTCCGCATGGCGCGCACCGAAGGCCCGCGTCAGGAGTTTTTCCCGCGCAGCATCCCCGGGCCAGGCTTCGGCAAGCGCGCGCAGGAGCGTGAAAAGCACCGGACGGCTCGCCAGTGGAACCGAGGTCGGCCCGCAACGCACCGCATTGCGGCAGGCATCGACGACAAGCGCTTTCGAGGCCAGCAACGCCTCGACGTCCCCGAGTTTGAGCAGCCGTTCACCCCCTTGCGTTATCAGGCGCGCGGCAGGGGCTTCAAAGGCTTGTATTGCCCGGTCGACCTCGGCCTCCAGCGCGGGAATTCCGGTTGCCCGTGCCGCGCGCGCCGCCCGCTCGAGCGCAGCCTGCGCCTGCATCGCCCGGATGCGCCGCATGGCGATCCCGGCACTCACCAGTTCGTATCCCGGCCGGGCCACCGGTGGCAGGGTGTCGATCTCGATTCCGGACAGCACCTGTTCGGCCCCGTCGAGCTGCCCGATCAGAAGCAGGTGCCGGGCCTCGAGGAAGCCGGCATAGGCTGCATTTATCCGGTCGCCATGGGCGTCGAGCATGGCCCGCGCCGGCCCAAGGAGGTGCAATGATTTTCCGAGATCACGTGAGACGAGCGCGATCTCCGCCTCGGCGACCTGGCACCTCGCGCGGTGCATGGGCTCCACCGTTCCGAAGGCGCGCGCGGCCTTCCGCAACAGCTCCCTGGCAAGGGCAAGATCGCCCAACTGCGCCATGGCGATGCCGCGCAGGGCAAGCGCCGAGCGGATCGCCGCTCGCAAGGGCGCGGCCGGCCGCGGTGATCAGCGAGTCCATTCAAATCCCGTCACACTTGTAACTCACACCGGGTCCTCCCCCCGTTCTACATCCTTGTCCGGTTCTGCAACCGCAGGCAACGCCCTAATCGGAACGGAGAAACGGACATGACCACACCCGCAATACCGGCCGAATGCAAGACCGGGGCCCGGTTGCCCCGCGACGCGGCCGACTGGCTCGGCCTCGCCGCCTCTCCGGTTTTCGCGCTGATGGCTTGGATTTCGGCGGGCGATGCCTCGCAGACCCCGATCTGCTCCTCGGCACCGGGCCTGCTGCCCATTGGCGGCATGACCTGGATGTACCTGCTGATGAGCCTTTTCCACCTGTCGCCCTGGCTGAAGCTCGCTTCCCGCCGGCCGCGACCGACAACCTGACTAGCAAACCGCACTGAAGGAGACTGACCATGCAACATTCCGTCGTTTCAAGAAATGAATGGCTGGACGCCCGCAAGGCGCTTCTGGCGAAGGAACTCGACCTGACCCACGACCTCGACGCCCTGCGCGCCGAGCGCAGGCAGCTGCCCTGGGTCAGGATCGACAAGCCTTATGTTTTCGAGGGACCTGCAGGCCCCTGCGCACTGGAGGATCTGTTCGAAGGCCGCAGCCAGCTTGCCGTCTATCACTTCATGCTGACGCCGGGTTCCGACCATATCTGCTCCGGCTGCTCGTTCATCGCCGACAACATCGACGCCGCTCGGCAGCATTTCGAGCACGCGGACCTGGCCTTCGCCGCGGTTTCCCGCGCGCCGATCAAGCGGATCATGGAGGTGAAGGACCGCATGGGCTGGACCTTCAACTGGGTCTCCTCCGGCGGCAACGATTTCAACTACGATTTCGGCGTCTCCTTCACCGAGGAAGACCGCGCTTCCGGGCGGGCAACCTACAACTTCGGCAAGACGAAAATCGAAAAGGCCCAGGACATGTTCGGCGTCAGCGTCTTCGCGAAGGACGAGGCCGGTACGCTCTATCACACCTACTCCACCTATCACCGCGGCGCCGAACTCCTCATGGGCGCCTTCAACTGGCTCGACCTGACGCCCAAGGGCCGCAACGAAAACGGCTCCATCATGGGCTGGGTCAAGCTGCACGACAGCTATTGAGGCGTTGCCGCCCGGCAAGGGCAAGTGATGGACACGAACAGGCCCCGCTCGCGCAAGTGAGCGGGGTCGATCGTGTATGGCCCGCTGATTTTTAAGCCGGTGGCCGCGAGTGCACAGAAAATCAGGACTATAAAGCGTCCACGCTTGAAACGCCGAAACCTGCCTGCGGGACAAGGAGGATATCGCGCTCACGCGGGCCGAAGGCCGGTTGCGCCTGAGCTTTTCGAGAGATAGCTGACACTTCCTTTCCAGTCCGAACTCTGCAATCTGTCGTCACTACCGTCTCAGGGTATCGAAATACTCACGCAGTCCAGTAGTCCCAAGTGCTGGATTCTCTGGTTGGAACCCTTCGCCTTCGATCACGGCCGCAGTCATGCAGGCATAGGACGCCGCAGCTTCTTCCGAAAATCCGAATTGAAGGAAAGTAGAATGCCAAGCCTCACGCGGAACAACATCAAGATCGACCGAAAGACCGAAGGTATCGCCGATGGCGTTCGCGACATCCGCCGGCGTATAGCGTCGGGGCCCCTCGACATGTCTGAGATCGATGTCATCGACCGGGCTTAGAAGCCTTTCTGCCGCTGCTTCTCCCAGATTGTCGGGTGCAACCATCGGGAGCGTGAAATCGGCAGGAAAAAAGCTCGGAAGCTTTCCATTTTCCTCTACTGCTTCGAGCATACCGGCCCAGTTGCTCATGTAGTAAGCACCGCGATTGACAGCCGCCGGAATAGATTGCGCGCGCAACCTTTCTTCGAATTCATGCAGCACAGTCAGGTCGCCGCATCGTTCTCCGGGTCGCGCACCGTAGGTCGATGCCGCGACGACCTTCTCGAGACCGGAACTATCCAAAGCGTCGACAATGGCATTTACGTTTGCACGCTCTTCCGCATCCGTGTCGCCCGACGGATCGGCAGGCGGATTGAGCAGAAAGGCCCTTCGCCCAATTCTGAAAACCTCGCGTAAACGCGCCACATCCCTGATATTGGCAACCGCGACTTCCGCACCACTCTGCCGAAGGGCGGCTGCATTCTTCCCGTCGCGCGTCACGACTGTGACTCGCTCGCCCCGTTTCAGGAGCGCACGAGCAACGGCCGACCCAACCTGGCCTGTTCCTCCGAGAACGATATACAAGGTGTTTCTCCTCTTCTCCGACAATCTTGGCATTGATACCAAGACCCCGCGTCAGATGTTGTCAGGAACATTGCGCTTAGGAGGATCGAACAAAACTCGCTGCCGGTTTCGAGGTGATATCTCACCATCAGTTTGCTTCGGTCGCGACTTCGCGTGAAACCGATGCGCCGTGGACGCACCGCCCTTCAGGTCTCACTGTTTGGTTTCGCCTCAATGCGTTCGGACAGAGCGAACAATGCATCCTCCGTTAGCAAATGCGACGCAAGCAGCTCCACGGATTTCTTTGCCCCGTTTGGATGGGCGCGGCTCAAGTAATACGCCCCACCAGGTTCGAAAGTTCGGGTACTAAACACTGACAAACGTCCTTGTGAAACAAGGTCGGCCGTGTTGGATACCCAACCCAGCATGACGCCCATTCCCGCCAGCGCGGCCTGCGTTGCCTGTACGTAATTGTCAAAAATCAGATCCGCACGCCGTTTCCTCGGAAGCCCCACCGCCTTAAAGTACTCTTCCCAACCGGCCCAGCCGTTGGCGTCGGAGTTGACATGAAGAAGTGTAGCCGCCTCGAAATCCCCGGCCCCAAATCGCGTCATTGACTCAGGTTGGCAGACTGGGACGACCCGTTCGCGAAATAGCAGATCACTCTTTTCGTCCTCCCAGCCATCGCGCCGATAGCGAATCAACATATCGGTTTCGGGTGCGAACTGCGGAACCCCGTTGGAAGTAACGACCCTGGCGCTGATCTCGGGATGAGCACTGTAGAATGTCGCTAATCGCGGCATCAGCCAATAAGTGCCGGTACATACGGTACAGGCGATGTTCACCTCCGTCTCGGAGGTAACGCTCGCCCTGATCTCAGCGAGCGCTTGTTCCAACCGGTCCATTCCGCCGGACACCGCGTCGAACAGCGTTTGTCCGCATCGGGTCAAAGTCGCTGGCCGTACCCTTCGGTCGAGAAGCTTGACGCCGACATGCTCCTCCAGTGCTCGGATCGCTTGGCTGACAGCGGGCTGGGTGACATTCAACTCGCAGGCAGCACTCTGGATGCTGCCACTGCGAACGACTGCTTCGAACGCTGTAAACAGCCGAAGCGGGGGAAGGTTGCGGCGCATCTATATAAATCTCAGTTATGTAGCATTAGGTGATTCCGACTCCAAAGATCTTATAAAATCTTTGTAAAATCTACAATAAAAGATCGAAACGTTCAGTTCAGGACGCTCGCTTTTATAAGTGTGAAACTCTGGGAGAATGATATGTCACAAATAGCCGAGACGTTCGATACAGACGCTGGACAGCTTGGTGCCCTACGGATCGATATGGCTGCCGCGTTTCGGCTGGCTGCTCAGTTCGAGTGGCACGAGTCGGTTGGCAATCACTTCACTGCCGCAGTTTCAGATGATGGACGGCTTTTTCTGATGAACCCGCGCTGGCGCCATTTCGGCGAGATGCGGGCGAGCGATCTGCTGCTGCTCGACGCCGCCGATCCGGATGTAATGCTACGCGATGACGCGCCTGACCCGTCAGGCTGGGCCATCCATGGCGCCGTGCACCGCGCCCATCCTGAGGTCCGTGTGCTTTTACACTGCCACCCCCCGTATGCGACAGCATTGGCATGCCTCAAGGATCCCCAACTCAAGCCAATTGATCAGAACACGGCTCGGTTCTTCGGACGGCTTGGCATAGATCTCGGTTTCGGAGGGATTGCCAATGATGCGGAGGAAGGCGAACGGCTAGCTGCGGCTTTCGGCAACCACAGCACGCTCATCATGGGCAATCATGGCGTGAGCGTTTCAGCGCCGACTGTCGCCGAAGCTTTCGAGGACCTCTACTTCCTTGAACGCGCGGCTCGAATCTACCTCATCGCCCTCTCGACGGGTGAGGCACTGAACATCATGTCGGATGAACTGGCTCAGAAGACTGCCAGCGGCTGGCTTCCTTACAAGAGCCAGGCTTTTGAGCATTTCGAGTATTTGAAGCGTCAACTCGACAAGACTGACCCGTCCTATCGCGACTGAAATGAACAATGGGGAAATGGATATGCCTTCAATCGACGTAGTGTTCTTCGACGTTCTGGGGACTGTGGTGGACTGGCGCGGCAGCATCTCTGCAGAGGTAGAAAAGTTTTTGCAAACTTGCCATGTGAGCAACGTCGATGCCCGCGCACTCGCCGATGCTTGGGTCGGACGATACGATAATGCCGCCGAAAAGGTCCGTAACAGCAGCCGTCCATACGTGACGCTTGATGTACTTAACAGGGAGACCCTCGAAGCATGCATCGCGGAATTCGGGCTCGAACCCTCACGTATTCCCAATAGAGAACTTGAGGAACTGAACCGGGCTTGGCATCGATTGAAGCCTTGGCCAGACGCAGTCGAAGGCATCACGAAGTTGAAAGAGCAGTTTGTCGTCGCGCCCTTGTCAGATGGGCACACGCGAATGCTGGTGGACTTGGCCAAGTTTGCAGAATTGCCGTGGGACACAGTTCTCGGCGCCGATGTATTCAAGGCATATAAACCAACGCCCGAAGTTTATATTGGCGCGTGTAACCTTTTGAATGTCGCACCCGAGAAGGCGATGCTTGTTGCTGCTCATGACTATGATTTGGCGGGGGCGAGGCAGTGCGGCTTGAAGACGGCATTGGTTCATCGCCGGAATGCGGCTGACCCTTCAAAGGCATCTAACATCCCTTCTTCGGGCAGTTGGGACTTTTCCGCCAACGACCTTGGGGAACTGGCCAAGCTTTTGGGCCAGAACCTGTTGCGCTAAGTTGGTGTCGCGAGGAAGATTGATCATCGCCTGTATCAAGGCAAGCCCTGGTTGCGATACGGAAGGGCTCTGTTGCACAAATCCCGGTAAAGGTTCATGTCTCGAATCCAGCGGGGTATTTGGGCTGTACGGGCTGCCCTCCGCCGACCAACAAGTCCGAGAACCAGCCAGCTTATTATGACGGGCTCACCCGTAACGACTTTGCGGCACGTCGAAAACTTCCTCTCTCCGCTGCGGCGATAATGTCCCGGAGTAGCCAGACTGCCACCGTTGTCCAACTCACTCGTTGCTGGGACTTTCGGACGCGAAGCGGTCGAGATGATACGCATAGCTGGAGGAGGCGATATCCGCGGACTGTTGTCCAACAAGAAGAGCAGTTCCGAGGCCATGAATTAGAGCCAAAAGTATATAGGCTTCCGCCTCGGGATCGATTTCCTGAGCAAACTCCCCTGCAGCCTTACCTTGCTCCAAGATTGAAACGATCCGCTCCTGCAGCCGGTTTGGACTATCGATAAATGTCCGACCCGAAATCTCGGGGGCCGTTATTGCGAGCATCGCATACGACGTCCAGAGCAGATGGAACTGGCGACTTTCAACATCGGTGGGAAGCGCGACGGCAAACAATGCTTCAAGCGTCGCACGAGCAGTGGGAGATCGCCCGGAAGACTGAAGTCGAGCCCTCAGGCGTTCATTGCTCAGATACTCCAGGTGGGCGAGGCCCGCTTGCATCAATCCTGCCTTGGTATCGAAATAGTACTGCACCAGCCGCAGCGAGACATCGGCTTCAGCGGCAACGGCTCGCAGTGAAACCGCATGTAGACCCTCACGTGCCGCCACCGCGACAAAAGCTTTCAGGATCACGGAGCGACGCTGGTCGTGGTCGACGGTTCGCGGCATCGGAAAGGGGCCTCGCTCTAAACGAACTTTTATGGTACATTTGTATCATAAAAGTTCTTTCCCTACAAAGCTTCGAAGCCTATGTCGTTGCCTCCTCCCGAAGTTCCAGGCCGCCTCTGGGCAATCGCCGCCATAACCGGTTCAGGCGCCTTCATGGCCATGCTTGATTCCACCATAGCCAACCTTGCCCTGGAGACGATCCGGTCTGACCTCAACGCACCATTGTCTGGCGTGCAGTGGGTTGCGACCGGATATCTGATTTCCATCGCCGTTTCGCTACCCTTGACCGGGTGGCTGGGCCGACGGTTCGGATCAGGCCGTCTGTGGGCCGGTAGCGTTCTGATCTTTGTTTTCGCTTCGGTCCTCTGCGCGGTTTCCCATGTTCTGCCGCTACTGATTGCAGCGCGCTGCTTGCAGGGTCTCGCTGCGGGGCTCATGGTGCCCGCCGGACAGGCGGTCCTGGCCGCCACCGCGGATCGGCGGCAGCTGGGCCGGCTCATGGGCATCGTCGGGTTTGCCGTTGCGCTCGGACCGGCGCTGGGACCTGCCTTCGGTGGCGTTCTGATCGACACCGCCTCCTGGCGGTGGCTGTTCCTGATAAACGTGCCGTTGGGCTTAGCTGCTCTCCTCGGCGCAAAGCGCCTCGTACCATCCGGCGAGAGATCCGCGGAAGCCCGGATCGACGCCGCGGGGTTAGCGTTGATTGGTCTGGGGCTTCCGCTCCTGCTATACGGCGCTGCCGAGATCGGATCGAGCAACTTCAACATAATCTCCATAGCCAGCGTGGCCCTCGGCGCCAGCCTATCCGCCCTCTTTGTCGTTCATGCCATTCGCGCCAACGAGCCGCTGATTGACGTCGGCCTGCTGTTGCGGACACGTTTTGCCGCCCCGGTCATGACAGCAGGACTAACCGGTGCGGCTATGTATGGCGGATTGCTCCTCCTGCCGATCTTCTTGCAACGCAGCGTTGGACAAACTCCAACCGAGGCCGGTCTCATGCTTCTGGCAATGGGGCTTGGTTCGGCCTTTGTGTTGCCTGTGGCGGGGACGCTGACGGATCGCTTTGGCCCGAAGCGTGTATCTCTCACCGGGGGAGCATTGCTGACCTTGACGACCATTCCCTTCCTCTCATCGGCGCCGAGTATCTTCGGAGTCGTCGCGGTCCTCCTGGTCGCACGCGGAGCGGGGCTGGCTCTTTCCCAAATGTCCGCGATTACAGCCGCCTATGGGGAGGTCGACAAGACCGAGTCCGGCGACGCAGCGACCCTGATCAACATTGTCCAACGCCTTGGAGGTGCAATCGGCGCAATCGCGGTGGTGGCTGTCATTAAGCAGGTCGGCGTCTCCGCCTCAGGAACGGCATACCGGATCGCGTTCGGGATTCTGGTTGTCGTTTCAGCCGCCGCGCTACTTGCGGCAACACGAATAGCAGTGCCGAAACGTGAACAGTGAAGCACAAAGGGGCAGGGCAATGGACAGTCGGCCCACAATGGTCACGCCGCTGATTGAAACAGCAAGCGAAGAATTGTGCACGTCCCCGCAACCACCTTACTTGCTTGGCAACTTTGCCAACATCGGCTAGCCCCACAGGTCGGCCGTCTGAAGGCAAGTTATGATGGGTGCGCCCTCCTGACTTGAACCTAGCGCGTTCCAGCGGTCGATGGATGTTGCGCTGTCTGAAAGGCAGATAGTACGCGAAGCCGACGGGTATGCCGAGATAGGTCGCCAATTCGCGCCAATCCAGATCCCGACTATTGCCGTCATATTTTTCGTTCTCGTCGCACGCTGCTGTACCAGCCGGCGACGACGCAAGTCATTTGCATTCAAAGGGAAATTGGCGCACCCGACAGGATTCGAACCTGTGACCTCTGCCTTCGGAGGGCAGCGCTCTATCCAGCTGAGCTACGGGTGCGTGGTCGGCAGCCTAGGTGCCGACAGACTGTCCTGATACCCGATTGACCAGTCAGGGGCAATTGCTTTCTTCAAAAGATGCAAGCCTCGTTTTTCCGGTCGCGGTTACCCGCTGTCAGGGCATGCATCTGTCCGAAGTATACACGCGTTCGGAGCGCTCCCGGATCTGGAACACGCGGCCGATGGGTCGCAATCGGGACGGTCTTGGTTGGAAATGCATGATCGGAGCGGGCCGGCGTGTGATTTTCTTGTTCCAATCGCCGGATCCCCGAGCTTGGGAACGTTAACTTTTCGCGCCTGGTGAGGGGGCCGACAAGCAATAAAAAAAACGCGCGACCAAGCACGGGCCGCGCGAAATAAGTTACTGTGCACGTGGCCCCATCGACCACAGCGCGCATACTACTAAGGACAGAGGCGTTTGTCATTACCGTAAAAAAATTTATTTTTTGATTTACCGTACGGGAATCGATCACTTGTATTCATTCAAAGGACGGTGACCGGATGGTCGTGCGGCCGGACGGCATCCGTCAGCTCCAAAAGGCCATCATTTCCCGCAATCCGGCACCTCGTGGGTCTCGCCGTCGGCTCCGGCCACGGTGATGCGCACCTTTGCAACGCCCTGCGGCAAAAAGCCCAATTTGCCGGCCGCTGCTTTCGTCACGTCGATCACACGGCCTTTCACGAAGGGCCCGCGATCGTTGATCCGGACCGTGATTTCCCTGCCATTTCTGAGATTTGAGACCTTGACGAGCGTGCCGAAGGGCAACGTCCGGTGAGCGGCGGCCATGGCATTCGGATTGGCGCGCTCACCGCTCGCGGTCATGGACGTCAACGCATACCAGGAAGCCTTGCCGCACTGGATAAATGCCGGGCTCGCCTCGGCGGTCTGACGAGGCAGGACAAGAAAACAGGTAGAAAACAGCATCAGGCTCGTGAGAGCGAAGACCCTGGACGTCGGCAGCGCGGACGGAAAAAATGTATGCACTTTTACGAAGGCAGTGCAGATCTTGGGCTGCAGCATGTGCTTATCCTTGCGACCGGCTTTCCGTCGAAAGCCCGCTGAAAATTCAAGGTGTTCTATTGCCGGACAAGGTGGTCAAATTGAGGCGGGCATTTTTGCACGGCAAGGTTTATTGTATTTTTATAATAAATTGAACACTAAAAAAACAAGTATATCGTATTAACAGCTCGTTAAATATAATTTCTCGAAGGTCTGTGGGTATCGATATCGTAATATTTCTTAGGAGATAACTCGTGTTAAACATGAAGAAATTCGCAAAACGTCAATTAGTTATTGAGTGGTGACGTCTGGAAAACCGTCGAATTTTTGAAAGGGCGGCTTGTGCCGAACAGTCAAGGGGTGATCTGCAGTCAGGAGGATACCTCCTTTCGTGCGGCTTCAAACAAAGCGACCGGATTATACGGCTCCCTGCTGGAGGTGATCCCGCAGCCGGCCGCGTTTCTGGACAGCAGCGGTGCGATTGTCGCGGTAAACAAGGCCTTTGGATCGTTCCTGGGCCTCGGAAGCGGCGATTCCATCGGCAAAAGATTTTCCGATTTTCTGTCCCGGGAAACACTACGGCGATGCCAGCCTGCCCTGAAAGCCGCCTTTAACGGAACGCCTTCCGAAATCATCGGCAAACTGGTGTCTGCTTCGGGCGGGGATCTGGGCGGGAAGGCCGTTTGCACGCCGATCATTCTCCAGGACGAGGCATCGGCGGTCGTCCTGTTCCAGTTTGACGGGTCTCCCGAGGAGTCGGAACGTTTGCGGATCGACGACCTTCTGACCCGATTTCCGGACGATGTTCTGATCTTCGGTGCACTGGACGAAGCAGCGTCTATCCACGCGCGCCTCGAAGATGCGGCGGGCGGATCCATCGACCCGGCCGAACTATGCGTCATGCTCGAAAACTGTCTGAACGGCGACGTGCAGACGCTCTACACCGGATTGAACAGGCAAAAAAACGCCTGCGAACCCGGACCGGCCGCGAAAATTACCGAAATACGTCTTGTCCCCCTGGCCGAGCCATCGAACCAGGATCGGCCCGGCGTGATGGCGATTGTTCGCGGCAATGTGGATTCCCCCCATGAGGTGGAGGAATACAGGCGTCTGGCCTATCAGGATGCGCTCACCGGCCTGTCGAACAGGCGCGCCTTTCTGACATTTCTGCAGGAACACCTTGCCAGGCTGGAGGACAACCCTCTGGGGGGCCTCGCTGTGTTCTACTTTGACCTCGACGAATTCAAGAAGGTCAACGATCTTGGCGGTCATGACGCCGGCGACGAAATGCTTGTGCGGGTGGCATTCGCCCTGCAGCGCTGTTTCTGCGATATCGGCTGCGTCGGGAGGATCGGCGGCGACGAATTTGCCGGCATGTGCCTGTTGCCGGATGAAGGCCATGCGCTCGATCATGCGGAGCGGGTCCTGGACGCGCTGTCCCGGATCCGCCTCGAGGTCAGCAACCGCATTTTCACCATCGGCAGCTCGATCGGGATCTCGTTCCTGACCTCGCAGGCCGTGGACAGGAGCATCGATCCGTCCGCTTTGCTAAGGTTGGCGGATGCCGCTTGCCTGCGCGGCAAGAGGATAGGCGGCCGGACGGTCCACCTGCATAAGGCGGAAGCGGGAGACTTCCTGCTCGACAGTGCCGTACCGGTCAAGGTTATCGAGCCGGACGATATCCGAGCCAACGACTTTGAGCTCTATTCCATGCCGATACGGTTTCTTCAGGAAGACCGGCCATGCGGAGATGAAATTCTGCTTCGTCTGAGAGGGGAGAAGGGGTCCGGTTTTTCTCCCCGGGTCCTCATCTCGGCTGCGGAGCGCAGTGGTTATGTGGCGCAAATCGAAGGCTGGACCCTGGATAAGGTCCTGGACGCGGCCGCGGCTCGCGGCAATAAAACCATATTGACTGTGAATGTGTCCGCCGAGTCGGCCGGGAATCCGGATTTCCTGGATATCCTGCAAAAGCGGCTGCGTGACAATCCGCTCCTGGCAAGCCGAATATGTCTGGAAGTCGCGGAAAAGGATTTTCTGCGCGAACCGACGACGATCGAGAGTTTTTTCCGGTTCCTGATCGATCTCGGCGGCCAAACGGCGATCGATGATTTTGCCGGGCACTGGCCGGTGCTGGCACGCCTGACCGATTTGCAGGTCGACTGGATCAAGCTCGATGCCAGCCTGACCCAGCAGGTCACCAGGGACAGGGCCAAGGCGCTGGTCCTGAAGGGTCTGACCGATGCGGCCCATGATCTTGGCATCAAGGTGATCGCCAAGCATGTGGAGACGGAACGGGAAATGACACTTTTGCGCGCACTCGGCATCGAAGCCGCGCAGGGCTATTTCTTCGGGAAGCCGGTTCCCTGGATGTAAGGGCTCTGGGCTGAGCGGCCCCTGTGTTTAGAGGCCCCTGTGCTTAGAGACCCCTGTGTTTAGAGGACCCCGGGGTTTAGAGGACGCAGATCTGTCGGACATGGCTCCCCGTTTCCGGCCGGTGCCGGAAACGGGGTACCAAGAGATCAGATATCCAGATTGGCGACGCTCAGGGCGTTGTCCTGGATGAATTCGCGCCGCGGTTCGACTTCGTCGCCCATCAGCTTGGTGAAAATGTCGTCCGCATCGTCGGCTTCGCGGATCTTCACCTGTAGCAGGGAGCGGGCGTTCGGATCGAGGGTGGTTTCCCAGAGCTGTTCCGGGTTCATCTCGCCGAGGCCCTTGTAGCGCTGCAGCGAAATGCCCTTCTGTCCGTAAGCGAAAATCTGCTCGAGCAGGGTCCTGGGTCCGCGGATCTCGGTGTGGATATCCTTCCGGCGCAGGTTCGCCGCCTTGCCGTAGATTTCCTGGAGATGATCGGCATGGGACGCCAGCCGCCGGGCATCCGACGAACTCAACAGTGCCGCATCGATGGTCGCAACCTCTTCCACGCCGCGAACGGTCCGCCGGAAGACGAGACTGCCGTCCTCCTGCGCCTCGCCGGTCCAGCCGCGCTCGAATTCGTCCGCCAGGATATCGAGCCGACGGGCGATATAGGCAGCCGCATCGGCCGCTTTGTCCCGATCGTGGAGAACTTCGGAGTTCAATGCGCCCGCAATTGCCGCCTGCTCGACGACGGTACGATCGTAGCGCGAATGCAGGCCGTCGAAGATCGAGGCGATGGCACGCGCCTGTTCGAGAACCTCGCGCAGGTCCTTGCCGGTGCGCACTTCGCCGTTGGCGAGGGTGAGGGAGGAATCCTCAAGGCCGGTGGAAATCAGGTAATCCTCAAGCGCCTTCTGGTCCTTCAGGTACTGTTCCGACTGCCCGCGCTTGACCTTGTAGAGCGGCGGCTGGGCGATATAGATGTAACCGTTTTCGATCAGATCCTGCATCTGGCGGAAGAAGAAGGTCAGAAGCAGGGTCCGGATGTGGGCGCCGTCCACGTCCGCATCGGTCATGATGATGATCTTGTGGTAGCGCAGCTTCTCGATATTGAATTCTTCCTTGCCGATCCCGGTCCCGAGCGCTGTGATCAGGGTTCCGATCTCGTTCGACGACAGCATCTTGTCGAACCTGGCGCGCTCCACGTTGAGGATCTTGCCGCGCAGGGGCAAAACGGCCTGGTTTTCGCGGTGCCGGCCCTGCTTCGCCGAGCCGCCTGCGGAATCACCCTCGACCAGGAACAGTTCGGCCTTGGCCGGATCGCGCTCCTGGCAGTCTGCGAGCTTGCCGGGCAGGGAAGCGATATCGAGGGCGCCCTTGCGCCGGGTGAGCTCACGGGCCTTGCGCGCGGCTTCGCGCGCGGATGCGGCTTCGACCACCTTCGAAACGATCGAGCGCGCCGGGGCCGGGTTTTCCTCAAACCAATCGGCAAGCGCGCTGGAGATCAAGTTCTCGACGACGGGCCGAACCTCGGAGGAGACCAGTTTGTCCTTGGTCTGGGAGGAGAACTTGGGGTCCGGCACCTTGACCGACAGAACGCAGGTCAGGCCTTCCCGGCAGTCGTCGCCGGTGAGCGAAACCTTTTCCTTCTTCAACAGGCCCGCGCTTTCGGCATAGCCGGTCACCTGGCGCGTCAGCGCGCCGCGGAAGCCGGCCAGGTGGGTGCCGCCGTCGCGCTGGGGGATGTTGTTGGTGAAGCACAGGACGTGTTCGTGATAGCTGTCGTTCCACCACATGGCGGCTTCGACCGTGATGCCGTCCCGCTCCGCCATCATGGTGATCGGAGCCTCGATCAGCGGATGTTTCGCCCGGTCCAGATAGCGCACGAAGGCTTCGAGCCCGCCTTCATAGAACAGGTCCTCGACCACGTCTTCCACGCCGCGCTTGTCGGTGAGCAGGATCCGCACGCCGGAATTCAGGAAAGCGAGTTCCCGCAACCGGTGTTCCAGGGTGGCAAAGTCGAAGTCGGTCTTCGTGAAGGTTTCCGACGACGGCAGGAAGGTGACCTCCGTCCCCTTTTTGCCGTCTGCCGGCCCGACCACTTCAAGCGGGCTCTGGGCATCGCCATGGGCAAAGGTCATGAAATGCTCTTTGCCATTCCGCCAGATCCTGAGGTCCAGCCGCGTGGACAGGGCGTTCACCACCGAGACGCCCACCCCGTGAAGACCGCCTGAGACCTTGTAGGAGTTCTGGTCGAACTTTCCGCCGGCATGAAGCTGGGTCATGATGACCTCCGCCGCCGAAACACCTTCCTCGGTGTGCATGTCGGTCGGGATCCCGCGGCCATTGTCGGTCACGGTGACCGATCCGTCCGGGTTCAGGGTGACGGTGACCCTGTCGGCATGACCGGCAAGGGCCTCGTCGATCGCGTTGTCGACGACCTCATAGACCATGTGGTGCAGACCCGAACCGTCATCGGTGTCACCGATATACATTCCCGGGCGCTTGCGTACCGCGTCGAGGCCTTTCAGGACCTTGATGGAATCCGCGCCGTATGCGTCTTCGTCGGTGTCATTCTGAGGGGTATCGTTCATGCGAATCAGCTGCTCGTGGGTGTGTGTCTTACGGTTCGTTATACGGCGTTTCCGGCATCATTCAACTCGGCCGGGAAGGCGGTTGTATCGTACTGAAATAACTGCGTTTCTTTTACGGCTACTCGTTGAATTCCCGCGGTTTCCGGAGCGTATGTGACAGGATCGGGGTCCGGCACTCCGGACGGTTAGGAAATTATATACGAATTCAGGCAAAGGGTGGCGCCATTGGGGGTATTATCTTGAGGACAATCTCATGAACGTAGGTACCATTGGTGCGCTCTCCGCACCGCCCCAAAGCGTCCGTCCCCCTGTCAGCGAAACGGCCGAAGGTCCCGGACCCGATCAGGTCAACGATTACGATGCCGATGACCGTCCCGCAGCCAAGGCGCCGACGGCATCGGGAACCGGTTCCAGGGTTGACGTAACGGCATAATCAGCCTTCCGGACAAGCCTCACGGGGCTGTTTTCAAAAAACCTCAGTTTGCCGGCGGAAGCGTTGTTACGTCGCCGTCGGCAAGCTTGAACACCTGGCTGTCGGACGGCATGTCCTTGAAGAGGATTTCATCGGTGCCGGTCATGAACGCCTGCAGGCCCAGGTGAGAGAGCCGTGCGAACATCGCCGCCCGCCGGTTGGGGTCGAGATGGGCCGCGATTTCATCCAGGAGCAGAACGGGCTTCATGCCCGAAACAGAAGCCGTCAGCTCCGCATGCGCCAGGATCAATCCGACAAGCAGAGCTTTCTGTTCCCCGGTCGAGGACTGGGAGGCCGGCATGGCCTTTGCCACGTGGCGCACCTGAAGATCGCTGAGATGCGGGCCCATCAGGGTGCGCCCGGCGGCGCGGTCCCGTCCGCGGCCTTCGCGCAGGAGTTCCAGATAATGGTCCTCCCGGTCCGAAGCGCTCATGCCCACGGTCGCTGTCTCAAAGGCGCCTTCAAGGGCAAGGCTTGCCGTGGGAAACGGCAAGCCGGCGTCCGCCTGAACCTTGAGGGTCTCACCGAGCAGGCTGACGGTTTCGTGCCGCGCGGCCGAGACGGCGGTCCCAAGTTCCGCGACCTGCTGTTCGAGCGCACTCAGATAACTGTCCGATCCGCCGTGTTCCAGAAGCCGGTTGCGTTGCCTGAGGGCCTTCTCGAAATCGCTGACCCTGCGGCCGTGGCCGGGGTCGATGGACAGGGTCAGCCGGTCCAGAAACCGGCGCCGGTCGCCGGCCGGCCCGGTAAACAGGCCGTCCATCGCCGGCACGAGCCACAGGATCCGGACATAATCGAGCAACCGTTCCGACGATTTGACGTCATCCCCGTCGATCCTGACCCGCCGTCCGGGTTCTCCGGCAGTGAAACCGGTGCCGATACGGGTGTCCAGACCGTTCACCGAAAGGACGGCCGATACCGCCCAGTCGCCGGAGCCCGATACGCGGGCAATGTCCGCGAATGGCGCCCGGCGCAAGCCGCGTCCGGCGGTCAGAAACGAGATGGCTTCCAGGATGTTGGTCTTGCCCAGGCCGTTGTTGCCGACGAAGGCCACAAGCGGCTCGGAAAACGTGAGATCGAGCCGCTCATAGTTGCGAAAGTCCGTCAGGGTCAGACGGGTGAGCACCACTGACGTTTCAGTCGTCATGGGACCTCATTGGCCGCCGCGCGAAATACCGACCGGTCAGACCCGCATCGGCATCAGAACGAACAGGCAGTCGTCGACCGTATTGTCCTGGATCAGCGTCGGCGAACCGGAATCCGCGAGCTTGAACAGGGCGGTATCGCTGTTGAGCTGATTGGCGATGTCGAGCAGGTAGCGCGAGTTGAAGCCGATTTCCAGCGGTTCGGCATCATATTCGACCGCAACCTCTTCCGTCGCACTTCCGGAGTCCGGATTGTTGACCGTCAGCACCATGCGCCCGTCGTCGAGCGACAGTTTCACCGCGCGGCCGCGTTCCGACGAAATCGTCGAAACACGATCGACGGCTTCTTTGAACTCGTCGCGATCGACGCGCATTTCCTTGTCGTTGCCCTGCGGGATCACCCGGCCGTAGTCGGGGAAGGTGCCGTCGATCAGCTTGGACGTCAGCACGATGCTGCCCGTGGTCACGCGGATCTTGGTGTCCGACAACTCGATCTGGACGTCGGCATCCGGCTCTTCCAGAAGTTTCTGGATTTCGCCGACCGTTTTCCGGGGAACGATGATGCCGGGCATGCCGGCAGATCCGCCCGGAGCAGGTACTTCGGCCTGGGCCAGCCTGTGGCCGTCGGTGGCAACCGCGCGGAACTTCTGGCCCTGGGGGGTGTCGACCGTATGCAGGTAGATCCCGTTCAGATAGTAGCGGGTTTCCTCTGTCGAGATCGCGAATTGGGTGGTGTCGATGAGCTTTCGGACATCGCCGGCCGTCAGCGTGAACCCATGGGTGAATTCGCCTGCGGTCAGGTCCGGGAAATCGGTTTCCGGCAGCATCTGCAGGGTGAATTTCGACCGGCCTGCGCGAATTTCCAGCGTCGCGTTGTCGCCGGTCGTCTCAAGGACGACCTGGGAGCCTTCGGGCAGCTTGCGAACGATGTCGTAGATCATATGCGCCGGCACCGTGGTGGCGCCGCCCATTTCGATCATGGCGGGAACGATTTCGAGGATTTCCAGGTCGAGATCCGTTGCCTTAAGCTTCAGGGAATCGCTCTCAGCCCTGAGAAGAACGTTCGACAGGATCGGGATCGTGTTACGGCGCTCGACAACCCTGTGCACGTGGGTCAGGGACTTGAGGAGATCGCTGCGCTCGAGTGTCGCTTTCATACGCAAAGTCCGTACTCGTGAGGTGCCGGCCGGAAGGCGCCGACTGAATGGAACTGATGGCCCCCATGGAGGGAGCGGGGGATCGACACTGCCCTCAAAGGCCGCGAAAAGCAAGAGGGGCGCCCTGTCGGACGCCCCTGATTCTGGAGATATTTCGACCGCTTTTATGCGTCGAGCATGCGCTTCAGAAGCTCCAGCTCCTGGGCAAGCGCATAATCGCCTTTTGCGAGTTCCTCGATCTTGCGAACCGCGTGCAAAACCGTTGTGTGGTCGCGATTGCCGAATCGGCGTCCGATCTCGGGAAGCGAGCGCGGCGTCATGACCTTTGAAAGGTACATGGCGATCTGGCGCGGCCGCACGATGGTGCGGGTCCGGCGGGCGGACAGGAGGTCCGCTTTGGTCACGTTGTAATGCTTCGAGACCACCCGCTGGATGTCCTCGATCTTGACACGGCGCGGCTCACTGGACCGGATCAGATCGCGCAGGGTGAGTTCCGCCATCTCCTGGGTGATCGGCTGGTTGGTCAGCTGGTTGTGGGCGACCAGGCGATTGAGGGCGCCTTCCAGGTCCCGGCCGGAGGACGCCACATGCTTGGCGATATAGTCCAACACGGTTTCCGGCACCTCGAAATTCGGATAGGTGCGCTTTGAGGCCGCGACGCGTGCGGTCAGGATGTTCCGGCGCAGGCTGAAGTCCGGCTCCTGGATGCCCACCACGAGACCGCCCGACAGGCGCGAGCGGACCCGGTCGTCGAGCGTATCAAGCTCGGAAGGCGCGCGGTCGGCCGCAACGATCACCTGGCGCGCGCCGTCGATGAGCGCATTGAGCGTATGACAGAATTCCTGCTGAACCTGTTTGCCGTGCAGGAACTGCATGTCGTCGATCAGAAGGAGGTCGATGCTGCGCAACGTGTCCTTGAAGGCCAGAGCCGACTGGGCTTTGAGCGCGGAAACGAAGCGATACATAAAATGTTCCGCGGTCAGATACAGCACCTTGCGGCCCGCTGCGCGCGCCTTGGCGGCAACGGCCTGCATCAGGTGCGTCTTGCCGAGGCCCACGGAGGCATGCAGGTAAAGCGGGTTGAACGTCACCGCGCCGCCGGAGGCGACCTGACGGGCCGCTGCCAGGGCGAGGCTGTTGGAATCGCCTTCGACAAAGGTCTCGAACGTGTATTTCGGATCGAGCGCGGCGCCTTGCAGGACGTCTCGAGCCGCTTCCGTTTCGCCGCGACCGAGAGCCGCCGTTGCCGCCTGGGCGGCTGCGACGGAATTGCCCTCGGCATATCCGTCCAGGCGCCGGTCACCGATCTGCGCCGGGAGGCGCTTCGGCGTTGCCAGGCCCGTAGGTGCCGGGCTGGTGCTCTGCCGGGGCCTCATGGCGCCGCGCACCGTGAGTTCGATCCGGTGAACATTCTCGCACTCGCGCTGCCACAGTCCCATGAGACGGTCATTGTAGTGGGATTGGATCCACTGCTTCAAAAACCGGGTCGGGACCGACAGGCGAACCGTGCCGTCGTTATGTTCTTCCAGATCGACACGAGCGAACCAGCTCGAAAAAACATCATCGCCCAATTCCGCGCGAAGCCGTTTTTTAACGCGATTCCAATGTTCAGAGCCACTTGCCTCCTGAACCTGCATTTCCGCCTCCTGTCTAGATGAAGAAAGATCCGCCACAGTCTTTCTTCCTTTCCGCCAATATGCCGCATTCGCGGCTGTTCTATGTCCCTGTCGGGACGGTTCACGCATAACGGGTCCGGAACTCAGACCCGACTTCTGCCGCCGTGCTGGCGGCCTTTTAACTCTGTACCCAAGGAAGTCCAGCCGCTTTCCAGCCGGATTGTGTGCCTCGGTGATTTTTCGGGTCGAGAGGACCCTCGAAACCGCCGGAAACGTTAAAACACTTACCGAAGCCTGCCTGCGTCAGCGCAATGGCCGCAGACTGGCTGCGTTGGCCCGAGCGACACAGGAAATAGAGCTCGGAATCCTGATCAAACCCCTGTTGCGCCAGAAGCGCACTCAAACCGGACGCGAAGTCGGTGACCGGTGCAGCGGGAGGAAAACTCTGCCATTCGACGAACAGCACTTCCTTCCCGATTGCGCTCAGGTCCGGCACGCCGACGAAGTTCCATTCGGCCCGTGTTCGCACATCGATGAGGACGGTATTTTCACTGCTCGAAAGCCGGTCATAGGCCTGAGCAGAATCCACGTCGCCTGCGTACTGATCTGAAAATTGCATGACAGCCCCCTGTATCAATGGCGAAGCCATTGACGTCATGTATTTCAAGTTTTTTAATTGGAGAGGTTAAAGCTCAAAGAGCCTTGCGGTCATGAAATGAAAATTTACTAATGTATTCATTTCGGTGATGGGTTTTCTTGTGCTCTGGATTCTGGTTGGTTGACTTGGTCATTTCTTATCCAAACAGATTAGTTTTTGTTCTCTTAGCCGGTTGTCTGCGCTCCCGACTTTCTAAACATATACAGGCCGTCCTTCGTCGGCAACAGCGTCGGTTTAACAATTTATAAACGCCTGGAAAGCTCCGCTACGTAACTTCCCCGAGGCCTCATTTTCCCGACGGCCCAAAAGTGTTCTGTCTCAATGATTTTTCCGAGTGTGTATTCATAAAAGAGTGTGAAATTGGGGGGG